>ENA-OSET01003346-OSET01003346.1-sediment-metagenome-genome-assembly--contig:-NODE-3346-length-14830-cov-3.294720_pt1 | contig 14830 bp, 8 predicted proteins | sample MGYA00237882_ERZ534229 | MGnify/ENA primary metagenome ERZ534229 (study PRJEB26408, sample SAMN06266212) | sediment metagenome | isolation source: Hudson Canyon methane seep mesocosm | place: USA:Hudson... | reverse complement strand
GATCTTTATCTCACTTTTTTGTGCCGAGGTCTAGTCACATAGGTATTTTAACCAAGCAATATTAGCGCTAATCTCGACTAAGGATTACTATAGTTAACTATGTCACAACACGTACCCTAATGATGTTCAATGGGTATATGTTTCCTTGCCCTGATCTACCATAAGATAGAACGTTAAATAGTTAATTCGAGGTAATGATATTGTCAGTTTGGTATCAAAAGAAAATTCAGCTAAAAGCGCGCCCCAGAGGGTTTCATTTAATAACTCGTGAAGTACTCGAAGCGTTACCTGAACTATCCACAATGAGCGTAGGCTTATTGCACATATTTATTCAACATACATCCGCCTCTTTAAGCATTAATGAAAATGCTGACCCAGATGTACGTAAAGATCTGGAAAGACATTTTACTCAGTTTGTTCCTGAAAACGCCTCCTATTATGAACACACTCTCGAAGGCGAAGACGACATGCCCGCTCACATTAAAACCGTCACCATTGGCTCATCTATTAGCATTCCCGTTTCACAGGGAGTTTTGGCGTTAGGCTTATGGCAGGGGATATATTTAGGAGAGCATCGAAATAATGGTGGTTCGCGGTATTTGGTGTTAACCCTGAATGGTGATCGTTAAGTTCTGTATTACAAACTAGCGCAACATGTATACCCCAGTTCAAAAAACGTGACTGCAATCACATTTATCATCAAGTACGCCTACAAGTAATCCTTTCGGACGATCAAAGTAAGCCTCCCTTCTCAATAATATGTTTCTTATCGGGAAGACATGCTTTGCGCAAAAAACTTCAGGCCTTTTTGTTTAAAGCATTTCAACCTATACATATTTTCTACTTCAAGTTTTCTATCTAGGGCTCCCTACTATGCCCTTTTTAACGCGGTGATTTGATAATTCGGCATCAAATCATCGCTTTTTTTTGCTTAAATTTTATCGCTCTTTTGCAACTCTTCATAATTGCGATACCATTGACACATACGTTCAGCAACTCCAAACAAGACATAATCACTACGTACTGAGCTAAAAATATCAAACGCGTGCTGCCCTCCACTAATTTCAGCAAACTCAACCGTATTTGTAGAAATCTCATCTAAGCTGCTGGCAAAATATTGCGCATCTCCCAAGGAGGTTAACGAATCTTTATCGCCATGAATCACTAAAAAGGGTGGTGCATTTTTATTGATATGCGTACTAGGCGACATAAGTTGATATAACGCCTCATTTTCTTGTTTAGTTTGTTTAATAATTTTTTTACGCAGCACAATTTCTAACGCCAAACTAGACTGTCGTTTCTTGCTATCCATCAGGTCATAAATACCATAATAAGGAATACAGCCTTGTACCGACGTATCTTTGCCCTCGAAGCCTGGTTGTAGGCTGGGTACATTCGCACTTAAGGCAAGTAACGATGACAAATGACCTCCAGCTGATCCGCCGGTCACAATAATGAAGTCAGGATTCCCCCCATATTCCTCAATATGCTCTTTAACCCAAACTAATGCACTCTTACAGTCAACAATATGGTCTGGAAAAACTGCTTCAGGGCATAGCCTATAATCGATTGACACACAAACCCAGCCTCGTTTAGCCATCTCAACCATAAGCGGAACACCTTGCTCATTCTTGCTGCCATAACCATACGTCCACGCGCCACCATGGATTTGAAGCAGTACCGGCGATTTCTGTTTAATATTTTTAGGCCGTCGTATATCTAGCTTTAATTTAAAGTCATCAACTTCACGATAAACAACATTTTTAATCACCTCTACTTTATCTGATTTCCAACTTGAAAATGGCAATAGCAAACGCGTTAGATTTAGCTCTGTATGACGACTCCAGGTACTGAGGTCTTCTTCTTGTCTATGTGGAATAACAATACTATCCAACAAAACTTTTGCCTTAAAACCAGAAAAATAGTGATAAGCCAAGGTCAACCATGAGCCAACAAACAGTACAATTCCAGTCGCTCCTAGAAAACCTTCTGCATTTCCAAAAAATACAAACCAAGAAACAATAAATAACTGAACAAGCACTACATGAATCGCAAGCTCTCCGACCAGCCAACCAAATAAGAAGCTTGGCACAATCAATTTAGGGTGATAGTAGCGTGGATAGATGACATTAAAGGTAAATCCCACACTAATAACACTTAAAACAAAGAATAATAACGTCATTATATTTCCTGGTTAAAACGCCAACACTACTGATAAATACACCATCTGTGATCACACCATTGATTATGTGAGCGGCATACCTAAATTAACTAACGAAATTACATAATAGGCACGCCAAATAATTGAAAATGATACACTCCAACACCTGCATATACGGCACCACCAATTAAGATCACCAAAATATCCATCAACACACTTTGTTCTTTAGGCTTATTCCATTCCATTCGTTTGTTGGCACTAATCATTGCTAGAACGGCGAAAGCCAAAAATGAACCAAATAGAATTATTGATGCCAAGTCTCCATTAATTAGCAGGTGGCCGATCGCCCAAACCTTAACCGCTATTAACATCGGATGCCTGATTTTTCGTTTAAAGTTTGATGGAAAATAAGCTGCGACCAGCAATATCATTGCAGGCAACATTAGAAGTTTTGTTACAACTGCTAACATTTGAGGCGGTTGCCAAACTTCGACAAAAGGCGCATTTGCCTTACCAATTAAGATAAGTGAAAAACTAGCCAGTGAAACTAAAGAAAATAAACCTTTATACTTTAGTTCGCCCAAACGCTCTATCAATGCAGCTCGCCGACTTTGAAAAGCTGGAAAAAGGTGAATCGTGATAAAAATAAATAATCCTAAAACAAGCAGTGCCATAATTCTATTCCGGTTATTGTAATTATTAAAAAACCAACTCAATGAGTAAGCGATGCGTATAAATATAGCCTATAGATAAAATACAGCCTCCATAACAATATTACCAACCAAAGTACTTGGCATTATCGTTAAGCGTACTAAACTTAAACTGTACTGAATACTTGAAATAGCGGTATGGAAAATACCTAACAACAAATAACCTACATCTAATAAGCCAATCTATGATAACTCTTAAATCAAGAAGCCTTCTCGCCATTATTGCGCTAATTCTTTGCTTACCCGCATTCGAAATAATTTTTAATGGTTTAGGTATTCCATTAACCTTACTGGGCAAAAGCATCATTACTTTTGTTGTCATCATTATCGCAACCGCCTGGTATCGAATCCAAATCGTTGAGCCAATGACACAGTGTATTGAACAGCTGTCTAGTTCAGAAGGTGATGCGGTCGATTTTTCTGTTCGTATTGACCTGCATAACATTAATAAAGAATACCTGCCTCTTTTTACGATGATCAATAACCGGCTTTCAAATACTGAAAGTACAGTACGGGATATACACTCTGGTATCTCCCGTTTATCTCCTATGAGTAAAGAATTAGCTGAAACCTATGGTTCGATGAATCAAAATACCGTTATGCAAGCTCACCATGGAAAAGTTCTAAGTAACTCAATTAATGACATGCTGGCGGCAACCGAAAACATTGATCATGACATCAAACATATTAATGAAAATATTTCCGAAATGACTACCGATATTAAAGACTTTGACGCCAAGCTAGGTGAAACCATTCACTCGATTGACACTATAGAAAAACACATTGAAGAGTCTAACTCTGTACTTTCTGACTTACGAGATGATAGTAATAAAATCACCAAAATCATTGAAGAAATAACAAGCATTGCGGAACAAACCAACCTATTGGCTTTAAATGCAGCTATTGAAGCAGCTAGAGCAGGCGAACAAGGAAGAGGTTTTGCTGTGGTAGCTGATGAAGTTCGTTCGCTGGCAGAACGCACGAGAGGTTCCGCAGATGAAGTAAAAGGTATTGTCGACAGTATTTACAGTGGTACGCACAATGTTTCTGAGGTAATGAAGTCTAGTCAGAATGACATAAAAACGACAGTATCCAGCGCTCAAGCTTCTCAAGAAGAGTTACACAAAACGGAAGCAGCAATTGAAGATATTCGTCAATTAGCCAATAAAATCATGCATTCAATGCAGCAGCAAAATGAAACAGAAGCCAACTCAAAAAACTCTGTTGATGCCTTGGTAGAGCTGAACAGCGAGGCACTTCAACACGCTAACGTTCAATCTGTCACCGATGATGACTTAAGCAAATTATTAGATAGCATCTTATCTAAACTCATTAAACTGCACGTAAATGATGTAGAGCATTCGGTAGAGCGACGCTATAAAATTAGAGCTGAAGCGAAAACAGATGCAGAGGACGAAAATACTATATTGTTTTAACTAGGCTTTTTAATAAATAAGTGATCAGACACTAAACGGGGATTTTGGACATTGAGAGGCGCTTTAGTTTCAACGCCCCCAAAAACCTAGCATAGGTTATATTAACTGATAATATCCATCAGATGGATTTCAAAGATCAAAATCGCTTTGGGTGGAATCGTAGGAGGAGACCCCGCTTCACCGTAGGCCAATTGATAAGGCACAACGATTCGCCACTTTGCCCCAACGCACATCAGTTGTAGCGCTTCAGTCCAAGCGGGTATAACTTGATCTAATGCAAATTCAGCAGGCTCATTTCGTGTAATTGAACTATCAAACACCTGTCCATCAATAAACGAACCATGATAATGAACTTTAACCGTTTGCTCACTGCTCGGCTTATCGCCATCACCTGCTTCTAGAATTTCATACTGCAGGCCCGTTTCGGTCGTCAAAACCCCTTCACGTTTTGAATTATCTTCTAAAAACGACTGACATAAAACTTGGTATTTTTCGGCACGTTCCTGTTCAAATTTTTTACGGCTCTCTTTCACGACATCATAAGCTTCATTTAATTCATTCTCAGAAAGTAATGAAGGCTCACCGTTATAACATTGGCGCAATGCCATCACTGCAGCCTCGACATCCATTCCTTCAAATTTGTTCTTTTGAAGCTGTCGGCCAAACTGCCAGCCGAATCCATAGCTCACTTTTTGTTCAAACGTTTCTGGTTTCTTACTGTTCTTTTCTGACATAGTTATATTTTACCGTTGAGACTAGTTTAACTCACTAAAGTTATGCGCCAAGCCATTCGAGATACATAAGCATTCCCTCGATGAAATGCCTGAAACATACTTCTTTAAAATTACCGCTAGCATAGCGGAGATTTCATTATTCTAATAGCATAGAATGTTACGCCATTCATAAGATATTTCATTACTTATCATTTTAATCAACTAATTCACACCAGCGACTAACAGGTCAAACCATGAGCCAAAGTTACTACACCCCAGATGGTTCAACTGAAGTAGTATACGAAATTAAAAAGAGTAAATTTATCGCACGTTTATGCTTAGCCACGGATCGTGCTCACGCTATGACTGTTCTAGCACAAACAAAACAAGACTACCCTGATGCTCGCCACCACTGCTGGGCGTATTTAATCGGTTCTCCCACAAGTCCTAAACTGGTCGCTATGTCCGATGATGGTGAGCCAAGTGGCACCGCTGGTAAGCCTATTCTAAACGTGATGCAACATAAAGAAGTCGGTGATGTAATGCTTGTGGTAACACGTTATTTTGGTGGTATTAAATTAGGCGCTGGCGGTCTGGTACGTGCTTATTCTCAAGCAGTTCAACAAGCTTATGATCAAGCACCGACACAACTACAAATACAGCTTGAAGAACACAGCCTTAATTGCGATTTTTCGGATGAGCAAAGTATACGTCACTGGCTAAACCTTCATGATGGAGAAGTACACAATGCGACTTACACTCAACACGTTAATCTAAGCATTGCTTTGAATGAAAAAGATTTACCCGAGTTAAACAAATTTATCGGCGCGTTTAAAAACGCACACTTAATTAAAACATCGACGAATAAATCCTCTTAACCACCAAAAAACTAGGTAAAAGGTGGCCCAAAAGAATACTTAGAATGATTTTTTTAATATAAACACCTCCCCTAAGCAAAACTAGGAAATAGTTATTTGCCCCCTCTAAGATCGAATATCGCTGCTATACTTTTAAATTAGTCCTGACCTTAAAACATGGTTTCTTAAAAACGACAAAAGACTCAGCAGTATATGCCTCATTACGATGATTTTAATAAGAGCGGCGTTAGAATAAAGGGATTTCAAATATCCGAAACACTCTATGCTACCGACTCAACACGAGTCTATCGTGGAATCCGAGAAAGTGACCAAAGCCTCGTAATATTACGAACTTGTGGTGAGCAAGCCAGTGCATCCCAATTAGCGCGTTTATCATCTTCAGCCGAAATACTTCGAAGTTTTGAGCACCCCCACATTGTCAGAGTTTTAGACGTCATTGATGCAACAGGCCTGCCTTGTTTAATAATGGAAGATACCGGCAGTATCGATTTCAATGACTACCTTCAGAGCTTTGATAATCACCAGTTACCATTGGAAAACTTTTTAGACATTGCAATTCAATTGTCAGATGCTTTGAGTGTCATTCACCATGCGCAAGTAATCCATAAAGATTTACACCTCGGCAACATCATCATTAACCCTGAAACACTGCACGTACAAATTATCGATTTCGGTTTAGCATCATTACTTTCTCGTGAACAACCTTCCCTGACTCCAGCCAATAACCTTGAAGGCGTGTTAGCGTATATTTCCCCTGAACAAACCGGGCGTATGAATCGTTCGTTGGATTACCGCAGTGATTTTTATACTTTAGGTGTTAGCTTATACCACCTATTGACAGGGCACTTACCTTTTGAAGCAGATGATGCCATGGGCCTCGTGCACGCCCATATTGCTCGTGAGCAAATACCAGTGCATGAATGTCGACCTGAAGTACCACAAGCCGTATCGGATATCATCGACAAGCTCATGAATAAAACTGCTGAGTTGAGGTATCAAAGCGCATTGGGACTTAAACAAGATTTAGAAATCTGCCGCCGTCATATCGTAGCAGGTAGCCCTATCCCAGACTTTGCATTGGGCTTAAATGATATCTCAGACCGTTTTCAGGTACCACAAGTACTCTATGGCCGAAAGCAAGAAGTTCAGGATTTGATGAGCAGCTTTTATCTCGCAGCCCAAGGCAAACCACAATTACTAGCCGTTAAGGGATTTTCTGGCATTGGTAAGTCCGCGTTGATTCATGAAATACATAAACCTATTGCCGCACATAGTGGTATTTTTACCACAGGTAAGTTTGACCAATTTCAGAAAAACATTCCCTATTCCGCTCTTAAACAAGCATTCTCAGCATGGATGCAACACGCCCTTAGTTTAAAAGAAGAAGCCTTGCTAGCCTTGCGTGTCCAGCTCAATGACTCGCTTGGCCCCAACGCACGGGTACTAATAGATTTTATGGATGTCTTTGAAGTGTTATTGGGTAAACTACCACCCGTTGCGACACTCAGAGCCCAAGAAACTCAAAACCGTTTTCATTTGACCATACAGCGGTTTATTCAAGAAATTACCCAGAAACGACCCTTAGTCATCTTTATTGATGACTTGCAATGGGCAGACCGCGGCACCTTGAATCTATTACCACAACTCATGAGTGCCAACACGCTATTTAGCGACAAGCATCATGACGCACATAATTCAACCAACGAACAACAGGGGTGCCGCCTACTATTACTTGTCGCCTATCGCGATAACGAAGTAGATAATCAACACCCTGCGATCCAAACCTTACAACAGATTCAGTCAAATTCCACCAACGCCAGTACGCTTACACTACGCCCTTTGGTACTTGATCATATCAAACAACTACTAGTAGATGCCTTACATCAAACACCAACAGCAATCGAAGAATTAGCCAAACTTATAGAGCAAAAAACGGGGGGTAATCCGTTTTTTATTAATGAGTTTTTAAAAACCCTTTACAGTGAGAGCTTGCTTAATTTTGATCTAAAACAACAGCGCTGGGTATGGAGCCTAACAAAAATTAAGACTCAGGCAATCACCAATAATGTGGTCGAATTAATGCTGGGTAAAATGCAGAAACTTCCGAAGAAAGCACAACATTTGATACAGCTTTCATCGTGTATAGGCAGTCTATTTGACTTACAAACCCTGAGTATTATTTCTGAACAGAGCATGCCCGACACAGTACGTACGCTATGGCCTGCTCTGAAAGAAGGTTTATTGTTACAAGAAGGCGGCGACTGGTTACTCGGTTTGGTTGAAAGTGGCGGTGAGCGTGATATTAAACGCGATAAAAAAAGCGCTCAGTCGGCACTTTCATCATCTGAAGCGCAGTCATTAAAACTTCTGCTCCATACCCCACAATCAAAAACAAACATGTCGACAGTTATTACTAAAATAGTGCCCCATTGCCGTTTTTTACATGACCGAATGCTGCAAGCAGCCTATCAATCACTGTCGGAGCTTGCCCGTCAACAAGCGCATCTAGACATTGGTCGTCTACTCTTATCACATACTGAGAATAACCATCTTGAGAGTCAGTTATTTCCGATTATCGAGCAACTTAACCAAGGCCGACATTTAATCGTAGATAGTGAAGAAGCATTACAACTGGCTCAGCTAAACCTGCGTGCAGCTGAAAAGGCCAAGCAAGCCAGCGTTTGGGAAGCGGCCGTAGAATATGCGGAAATTGGTTTATCCTTACTCAACCCAGAAAATCATTGGCTGAATCATTACACACTTGGCTTTGGTTTATATAATACTCTAGCAGAATGCATGTATTTAACGGGAGAGATCGAAAAATCAGAAAGACTCTACGACATACTGCTAACTAATACCCAAAACGAATTGGATAAAGCAAAGCTCTATGCAACACGCTTGGTGCAAACCATTGGTCGAGGTGACTGGCAGTTAGGCATCGAATACGGCGTAACCGGTTTACAACATCTAGGCATTAGAATTCAAACAGAGCCAGAGGCAATTGAAACTTTATCGAAAGAACAACTCAATCAGTTTGAAAAAGCATTAGAAAAAACGTCTCTTAGTCAATTTTTTGAATTACCCGAAATGACTGACCCGCAGTTATTGGTCGCTTGTAGCATTATTCCTAACCTGAGTCAGTGTGGCCAGATACTCGGGAGAGATAACTTTCAATATTACTGTACATTGCTTGGACTTAATATCACCTTGAGTTCAGGAAAATCGGACCTAACCCCAATATTATTGGCGTGTTACGCTATAATATTAGTCAAAGAGGGTGTCTATTCCCAAGCCTTTATGCTCGCAGAGCAAGCCATAAAAATTTCTGAGTGTTATCCCAATTGCAAAGAATTATCAAACACCAACAATGTTCTTGCAGGCCTTATCCTTTATCTTAAATCTCCGTATCAAACAGCCATAAACTTACATCAAAAGAGTTATGAACTCGGTATGGAAAAAGGAGAGGTTGTTCGTGCCGGACTAAACTTCTGCAATATGCTGTTTTTAAAAGTATCGCGAGGGGAAAACCTCAAAACAGTTCAAGAACACACAGAGCATGCATTAGAGTTAGTTAACAGTAAAACCATTTTTTTCCCTGTACCAATAACCACTCAAAAGCTCATAAATGCTTTAATTGATGCCCCTCCTGAGGGTATCAATGCACTCAATGATGAACAGTTTGATGCTGAATTCCTGTCTAAAATTAAGGCTGGCTTTCATGTAACACACTTAAATCAATATCGCACACAACTTGCTTTTTGGTATAGTAACGAAAAAATCGCCATCGATTTTGCGTCTCAGGTTCAAGCACAAATAACATTGCTACCAAAATTTAGCCTTTATATTGACCACTTGATTCAATATGGTTTATTACTGCTGGCTCAAAAGGAAGAACAAAACCAAGCGGATTTAAACTATTGTCAAAACAAACTTCAAGCCCTTGCAGAGCTCTACCCGCCAAACTTCGAACATAAATATTTATTATTTCAGGCCGAACAAGGCAAGTATCAAGATGCGACGATGGATGAGGTAAGCGCTCTTTATGAAGCAGCAATCGAATCTGCCGAACAAAATAATTTCTTACAATACCAAGCCCTCGCCAATGAATTATACGCTGAGTACTGGCTAGAGAAAAAACGCCCCAGAATTTCCGAACTGTACCTAAATGATGCCATTAACTTATACCAACGCTGGGGATGCACCGCTAAAGTCAATCATCTAAACCTGCGGTATCAGACTGTATTTTCTAACCGACATACGCTTAATCACCATGCTGATACCATCGTACCAACCACCAGACACCCCCAAACGCAAAGTAGTGCTCGAACACAAACGATGTCACTAAGTAGCCACACAAACAATTTAGATTTTTCAACGGTTATAAAATCGACTCAAGCGATTTCAGGAGAGTTATCCTTAAAAGCCTTAATCGCAAAAGTAATGCAGGCTATTCTAGAAAATTCTGGCGCACAAAATGCTGCTTTAATACTTGAATCCCCACAAGGGCCTATCGTTGAAGCTCGACTAAAAGCCCAAAACACTCGTGAGAATGAATACGATATAAACGTGCAATCTATACCTTTAGACAGCACCATCGACTTGCCTGTTTCACTTATTGCCTATGTATTGCGTACTAAAACAGAACAGGTGCTTCAAAGTGATTTTGATATTACGGCTTCTAAAAACACGCCCCCCAATACCAACAATTCTACAAACAGTTATGCCAATGAGGCATTTATAGCCGACGCTTATCTGCAAGTGCAACAGCCAAAATCGGTGCTATGTATCCCTGTTACCTACCGAGATAAATTACTCGGAGCCTTGTATTTAGACAATAAACTAACAGACAGAGCCTTCCCTCAGGAACGCTTTGATATTATTAAGATGCTGCTGGCACAAGCCGCCATATCCTTTGAAAATGCCCGCTTATTTAAAGAAGTAAGTGAATTAAATATAGGCCTTGAAGGAAAAGTACAGCAACGTACGGCACAGCTTGATCAAAGTAACCAGCAGTTAGATAAAAGTAATCAAGAGCTAAATAACGCGGTTAAAGACCTGGAAACCGCTAACAAAGCATTAGAAACCTTTTCTTATAGTGTATCTCACGACCTGCGTTCACCATTACGTATGATCAAAAGTTTTAGTGCCATTATCGCCGATGATTACCAAAACGAACTGAGCCCTGATGCTCAAATACTCTTCAAGAAAGTAATACGTGGAAGTGAACAAATGGAGGGACTCATTACTGGTCTACTCGACTTGGCCCGTTTGGAGAAAAAAACCTTAGAGCGCGATACCGTTAACTTGAGTGGCATAGCCAAAAGCATCATTTCCAATATGCGAGAACAGGATCCCCAACAACAAACAACGGTACAAATAGAAATGGGTATCGAAGTAAATGGTGACAAACACATGCTGTATTCCGTAATTGAAAACCTGCTCAGTAATGCTTGGAAATATTCATCTAAAAACAAGCTAATAGACATCATCTTTGCTAGCAAACAAATCGAAAATGAGACAGTTTATTATGTGCAAGACCAAGGTGCCGGTTTTGATATGACACACAGTGAAAAGCTATTTGCCACTTTCCAGCGCTTACATACCGCTAAACAATTCGCAGGCACAGGTGTTGGTCTCGCAACGGTAAAACGCATTGTCGAAAAACATGGCGGAAAAATATGGGCGGAGTCAAAAGTTGATCAAGGCGCAACTTTTTATTTTACATTACCAGAGTAATACTTAAGTTTAGATTTAGGTTTGTGCTGATGTAATCTTTCGGCTTTTGCGTTTACTCTTCCCTCTAGCCTTACTTTTAAACCCAGTCTGCTTCAAGCCCCGCAATGCTGTTGGCAGCTGCTGAGTAGCATTATGTATTAAGCTTGTGATCGTTTGCTGTAAGGGGCTCATAAAATCAGCATAGTTATGCTCTCTATGGCTAATTTTATCAAGCATAGATTCCCATTGAGCAGTCATATCTGGCAAAGTCATACTTTCAGGTAAACTATTAATCACACCTTTTCCAGATGCTGTTGCGCGTATTTGCTTGCCTTGTCGTTGCAAAAACTGACGTTTGAAAAGTAATTCAATAATGCTCGCCCTAGTCGCTTCTGTTCCAAGCCCATCGGTCTCTTTGAGCACTTTTTTTATCTCAGGATCTGACACATAACGACTAATCCCCGTCATTGCCGCAAGTAAAGTTGCATCAGTATAAGGTTTAGGCGCTTTCGTCTGTTTCTCTAATAGCTCACCATAATCACATAATAAGGATTGACCGACTTCAAGCTTGGGAAGCATTTCAACCGGCTCATCCATTGTCGTTTTTGCACCAGTAATTTTTCTATCAGACACTTTACCAACCAGGTATACAGACTTCCAACCATCATCGATTGTGTGTCGCGCTTTGCACACAAATAATCCACCCGCAATATTCAGATCAATCCGTCCATCTGAATATACCCAAGGTTTATAAAACTGACATAAATATTGCTGAGCGATTAAGCGGTAAACCTGTTGTTCTATTTGACTTAACCGTTCTGACCTTACTTTGTTTTCAGTCGGAATAATACCGTGATGCGCCCCGGTTTTCGCATCATTCCAGGCTTTACTTTTAATATTTGTATCAGTGTTATCACAAAGATTTTTAAAATCCGTATTATTAGAAATCGCTGCAATGACCTGTTTAGACTGCTTAAAATGAGCCTGGGGTAAATAACGATTATCAGAACGCGGATAAGTGATTAATTTATGAGTTTCATAGAGTGATTGGCAAACATCCAGTACTTGTTTGGCGCTCAAGCCAAGGCGTTTTGCAGCATCAATCTGTAAAACAGATAAGCTATAAGGTAAAGGAGGGGCTTGTTTTTTAACTTTGTGCTCAATCGCTTTTACCAACGCTTGTTGCTTGGTAATCCGAGAGACTACGTTTTCAGCTAACGCCTTATTAAGCACACGACCTTCTGAGTCCTGATAGGCTGAACAGGCTTCACTTGGTTGCCACTTTGCAGAAAAACCTGCTTGATTGGGCGTATGCATATGCGCAAGAACCTCATAAAAAGGTTTGGATACAAATGCCTCAATTTCTTGATCTCGTCTAACAACTAGGCCCAGCAAAGGCGTTTGAACTCTGCCAATGGAGACCACGCCTTTAAAAGCAACTTTTTGAGCTTGAAGCGTATAGGTGCGGGTAAGATTAATACCGTATAACCAATCTGCCCTTGAGCGCGCTAATGCAGAAATTGATAGCGCTGCAAATTCATGGTTCGACTTGAGATTAATTAGAGACTGTTTCACAGCGGATAGATTTAAGTCATTAATCAGACAACGTTGCAGGTTTTCTTTTACAGTTTTTGAAACGCCGACATGATTAATTACTTCATCGACGAGCAGCTGCCCTTCTCGGTCCGGATCACCACAATGAACGATATGGGTTGCTTGTTTAATGAGTTTCTTGAGAATTGTAAACTGTTTTCGAGTCTTGCTTTTAGCGATTAACTTCCAGCCTGAATCTTGGTTATCAGGTAAAATAGGTAAGTGATCTAGTTGCCACTTTTTAAAGCGCTTATCATACGCTTCAGGTTCAGCCTGCTCTAATAAGTGGCCAATACACCAACTTACAACATCGCCATCACCTACCCAAATACAACCTTCACCTTTTCGATGAGGCTTCGGTAAGCCAGCGGCAATCGCACGCCCAAGGCTTGGCTTTTCTGCAAGATAAAGTTTCATGAAAGCAAATATACTGTATATTAAAACAGTATTCAATCATTTGCTTCAACGATTTTTTCAGCACTCTATTCACAGACTGCCGACATGCATTCCTGCATCACAATAGAAAAAGTAGTGTAAAGAAGTCAAATCAATCAGGGCTGATTTCTTATTGCTTAAGTATGAGTAGTTGTTGCTCTTGATCAATAAAAAATTCAAAGCGGTTTAATATATTCATCCCAAGCAAGCCATCGTATTTAAAGTCGGGCAAGGGTACAGCACCAACCTCCACATCTTTTAACTCGTATTGACCTAACAAAAATGATTCAATTGATAACTGCTTGCCATCAATCGTACCATTTGCAGTATTCATCGATATAGGCTTGGCATTAAAAAAAATGTCTTCCATATTTTCTTCAACAAAAGAGGTTTTTAATACCGACATCGTAGCACCAGTATCGATCATTAATTCCATCGTATGAGCGTTATTAATAATGACAGGTACAACAAAATGCTCCCCGATTTTATTTATCGGAACGGTAATCACCGAAGTATCCGAAGCACCTTGTTCAATGAGCGCGATAAGTTGATCGACTTCTTCTTGATATCTTGCGTCATTCATTGCTCCAGCAAGGCTTTGCTCTGCACTATAAAAATCACCAGATTCTATAAGCCAGTATGTTAAACTCAGATAATACGGTATGTGGTCTGCGTGTAAATTAAGTAGTAGACGGTACAAGCTAATAACTGCGTAAAGCTGCTGCTTCTGTTCTAATTTATTCTCAACAATTGCAACTATTTCATAAATTAATTGAAGAAGATCAGCTTCCTGACTAAATGGTACAAACAAGCGTTGATCATAAAGAAATGTCAGTGCCGACTCATAATGGCCGGCGGCCAACCACTTTTCAGCGATCGCGCGGCTAAATGATAAGTCATGAGAAAAGTTATCCCAGCTTTCTCGGTACAACTGCTCAGCCAACTCAATTTGACCACTGGAGAGTAAATCTAATAGTTCATCTTGTTTATTGTCGGGTGCTTTAGCAACAATAGAAGGTATAACATGATTGTTTGTACTTTTTAGATGCTGTAACCGGACAGCATTCTGAGACAAGAGACTGTCACGTGCTCGATTGGCTTGAACAGCCCCTACGCTCCAAAACTGCTGAGCTAACCAACCAAGTAACACGCCTGATATCAAGGCGTATAGGTAAGTACTTGGTTTTGA
>ENA-OSET01003345-OSET01003345.1-sediment-metagenome-genome-assembly--contig:-NODE-3345-length-14832-cov-4.245951_pt1 | contig 14832 bp, 12 predicted proteins | sample MGYA00237882_ERZ534229 | MGnify/ENA primary metagenome ERZ534229 (study PRJEB26408, sample SAMN06266212) | sediment metagenome | isolation source: Hudson Canyon methane seep mesocosm | place... | reverse complement strand
CAATTTTTTTTCGGATCTCAATTGTTTCGTTCCGCGTTTCTTCATCCACACCTGCCGGCCCCTTTAACCATTCTTCTTTCGATTTCATCTCGTACTTTAGCTCATTTCTTTTTCGCTTCTCTATTAATTCCAATGCAATTTTACGTACTCTTATTCGATCTTCTTTGCTGCGAGTCATTTCAAGTTACTCTTGTTGATAATTGAATACTGGCATCCTGTCATCGCGCCGAGTAAGCCACTGAATATAAAGCTGACAAGTTTATTCATCTGGGTCTTTTTTTACGTAAATGGTTTTGCCATGTCGTCTTATTATCTCCCCATCGCGTGTAAGCATATTCATGGAATCATCATTCGGGTTCATGGGAATAGGCGTTTTCGGAATAAAGGTTTTACCTTTGTTGAGTTTTTTAATCCGAGCGCGGCGCTTGCTAATTGCCCACCAGGCTGTGCAGCCAGAGATTGTTATACACACTATTATCTCAATAGACATCATTAGTTACCCTTAATGTTAAGCGAATGTGATCACAACTAATTACTGTTTGTTATTCGGTTTTAAGAAACCAAAATCATTTGTGAGCCGGAGCTTTCAGTCCATGCATTACTTTTTAATTTATATGATATCGCTCAAAGCGACACTTTATGGCTATTCCTTCTCAGGAGCATTATTTTGCGGTTCAGTAATACAATAGGTTTTGCGATTACTCGATTGAGACAAATTTTGGAATTGTTTTAGGCTCACTGCCCCGATTATTTTTCGGATGAAAATATTATGAAAAAGCTAATTTATTCTGTTTTGTTTGTTGCAATTATTACTAGCAATATTTTATCTATTACGAGTGCTAGGTTTCATGATTTGCTTGCAGATTTACTGTCGTATATTCCGGTTCCCGAGTTGATGGCGAAAAGTAAACAGACGCAGACTAAAAGGCTCACTCAAGCGAATACGCTGTTGGAAAATAAACAGAAAAAACTCAGGGCAAACTTTGTGCAAGCAAAAAGAATTTCTGACGAATCAAAGGCGCGTATTGCTAAAAACGTCTCTAAAAATGTAGGTGCGCTTGTAACGTCTTCGGTTCCAATGGTTGGAATCGTAACGAATGTCGCAATGACCTATGAGGATGTCACAGCGGGATGCGAAACGATGAAGGCATTTGATGAGATTGATGCATTGTTTTTGTTAGATGAACCTCATAATGACACGGATCAAATATGTGGAATTAAAGTTCCATCCGCGAGCGAGGTTAGGATGAGTGTTGAAGCTGAGGTTAAAAGTTACTCAACCGAAGTAAAGGAGGCAATCGGTGGGACCTTGCATCAAATCAGAATAAATTGGTTTGACTAACAGATCTACTTATCGGTTCAGTCAGCCATCACTAGGCATTGTCCGATCAATAAAAAATCAAATATAGCCAAATTTTAATAACAAGACACGATCTGTCGCTTTGATCTGTATCCTTCTGTACGGAAAGCAACCCAATAGGCGCCAAAGAGTGCATAGGGTAAACCAACTTACTTGTCAATTTAACGAAGCGCAGGCAGCAATATAGCCTGCCGATGACTGCTTAGGAGGCGATGATGATCACGCAGAAAAAAATGTTAACTGTCGGTTTGGCGTCAAGCGCTTTGTTTAACCTAAGTGAGGGCGACCGTATTTTTAGGGAGCAGGGCGTTGATGCATATGCGCAATACCAATTAGACAACGAGGAGGATATTCTCGCGCCTGGTATCGCATTGCCTTTTATTCGTCGCTTGTTAAAGCTAAATGACTTAGCGACGGATGAGCCACTGGTGAAAGTTATTCTGTTATCGCGCAATAATATTAATACCGGCTTGCGTGTGATGAACTCATTGGAGGCTTATGGTATCGATATTTCCCAAGCTCATTTTTTGCAGGGTGGGTCGCCAGTCGAGTTTATCGACGCTCTCGGAATTGATTTGTTTTTGTCAGGGCATGAGCTTGATGTGCGCCGTGTTCTGTCAAACGGCTACGCGGCTGGTCAGTGTCTTGAGAGCGAATACGTCGATGAAACCGATGACAACGAACTTCGCCTTGCTTTTGATTTTGATGGCGTGCTTGCTGACGACGAATCGGAATGTGTTTATCAATGTTCAAAAAGCTTAGCTGAGTTTCATAGCCATGAAATGATCAATAGCGGGGTTGCACACAACCCTGGACCGTTGAAGTCGTTCTTAAATAAGGTTTATCAAATTCAGCAAATTGAGCAGAAGCTTGCAGAGGAAAATCTCAATTATAATACGCGCCTCAATATTGCGCTTGTCACTGCGCGCACTGCACCGGCGCATAAGCGAGTTATCAATACCATGCGCGCATGGAATCTTCATCCTAACAAGGCTTTTTTTATGGGTGGGGCGGAGAAAACCGCTGTGTTAAGCCAATATAAGCCACACATGTTTTTTGATGATCAGCGTGTTCATCTTGATCGTAGCTCGGCAGTTGCGCCTGCGGTGCATGTTCCATTTGGGAAGTTAAATAAATTGGCCTCTGAACGCCAAATTGACCGGCCCAAGTTTGTTGGTGCATCGGAAAACAAAGTATTAGGTGAGAGGAGTAACTTTTACTGTGCATAGCAAGCCAAGGGCTTTTTCAAGGCGTTCTCGTACGGATACGAATGACATAACCGTCAATCCGATCGCCGTTGAGAAGACAATAAAATTATGGTGTGACGAGCAACGCTGCGTTTATATCGATTTTAGTGAATATGTTGGGTTTGAGTGCACTACGACGCTGACACCATGGAACCAGAAAGTGTGTTGGTATACGTGTTCCGATGCACCCGACATAATCTCGGATGAATCAGTCGTTCAGGATGATCCTGGTTTTTATTTCTCCTTGTTAGTGAATAGTCCAGAAACCAATCCGTGGTGGGATGCTATCCCCGTCGACGTGCGTAAGGCTGTCTTAACCTTTGAGAGAACATTTTCTGGTGTCACGTTTTTGCTGTTGAGGTGTATCAGTAGTTCAAAACATGCATTAGAGCTGTTTTTAAGTGATCAACTATTAATGGCGTTAATTTTATATGCGGCACGTGATCAAAAGTGGACGGTTCAGCGCGCAATTGATTGCACTGCTCTAAAGCGCAAAGACATATTACGCTTATGCGGAATGCAGGGTAGTCAGCGGGTATTGAATATATTGAAGAAACTTCAATTCGATAACTTCTCAGAAAAAGACTACCGCTGTTTGGCCGGTTTTATTTGGCCGACCAAAGTGACATTTCTTAGTCATCTGCAATATATAGACATGCCGTTATTACACTTTATCAGAGATAACCCAGGTTACGCTGATGCTCGATTTCTCGTGCATTATTCCCGCCAATGGGATTGGCGAGAGGTACGCATGCTACTAAAAGATACGACGAGCATGGCATTGCGACTCGATCTGGAGGTAGACCAGGATATAAACCTGTGCGCTAACACGCATACTTTGCGTTTATTGCATGACCGAATGGTAAAAGTGTTGAATCAGCTTGCTATCGACGACTTGCCATTTATTACTTTCCCCGAGCCTCCATTATTAGGGAATGACGACATCATTCCGATCACAAATAATAAACAGCTACACCATGAGGGGGCAAATCTGCATCATTGCGTTGCAACCTATGAGGTAGGCGTATTACGCGGCGATTATTATGTTTACAGCGTCATGGCACCTGAGCGCGCAACACTGGGTGTGAGGATAAGTGAGGACGGCTCTGTGAGGATTGATCAGTTGAAAAAAACGCATAATCAAAAGCCATCTCAGGATATGGTCGATTCGGTAAGAGCTTGGCTTCTTGTAGCGTCTAAAAATAGGATAAGTAATGAAGTATAAACCAAGGTAATGGTTACCTGATCAGGTTGGTGCTCTTATACAAATGATCGAAGATGGAATGGGTGCGTTTTTTAATAATGCTGCATAAGTGAAATTCACGAATGTAACATCGAGTTTGAATCAATACGACCGAGTTGATACCCAGACGCGACAAAACACTGCCGCTATTTTAATGCCGCCATAATCCGTCCGCGCTCGTCACTTTCATTTGTTTTAAGTCTCAGAAGCTTTAGGCCTATGCTATCTAAAATTTGGTTTTTAATTTCGTCCCTTTCTTGCTGCGCTTTATTGCCTCCATGAAATTGATAACCATCTACCTCGATCGCTAAGACTGGCTGCAAATCGATTTTGGAGTAAATCAAGAAATCAATATGAGACCAAGGGTTCGCGGCGAAAGAGGCTTGTTCGGGGTTCAAGTCGTTCGCGTCTTTAACGATATCGTTTAATTGTACGTGCAGGCCATATGTTAAATGCTTATATTCTTCACGTTTTAAAATGTCGGATAGCAACATGTCCATAAGGTTTTCAGAGTCGTAAGCTGAACGTTTTTTAGTGTTTTTAAATACCTGCCTAAGAAGTTGACCTTGCTCCTTGTAAAGGAGGTCAAATATTGACGACGTCTTACTTTGAACCAATCCCTGTCCTACGGTTTGGTAATCCACGTAACGGATTAATGATGCAATATTAGAATCTTGCTCATCAAAAATACGATGTCCCGCAACTAACACAAATTGGTCGACGGCTCTTGAGACCGCAACATTAACGGTATCGGCTCGGTCAATAAAATCGTTTATAGAATTGGCTACAGTCGAAAAGATAATTACTTTCTTTTCTCTGCCTTGAAACTTGTACACGGTGTCTACATCCAGATTATTGCGCCCCATGCTGTCTACTGTTTTATTTACATGAGCTCTGTATGGCGCAATGACGCCTATTTCTTCGGGATCAGTACTTGCTAACCGTGCTTCCCGTAAGACTTCATCTTTTATGACGGATATCTCCCGCTGGCTGAACAATCCCGATTCGTTTATGAGCTTGCGTGCATGATTTCCTTCTTTCAATCGATAAACCAAAAAAGGATCCTCTCGGCTTTCTTCTTCGGTCATAACAAGCAATTCATTATTATAAAATTGCTTGTTACAGAAGCCTATGATTGCAGGGTGGCATCGATAGTGTTCGCGCAACATGACGCGAGCCAGTTGACTTCCATAAATATCAGAAATAGAGGAAAGAATGCTTTGCGTATAAAAATTGTAGGCTTGAGGCACTTGAAATCGGGCTTCAATTTCATCTCTCTGAAGTAACGCAGACTCTGACGGGAAGTTCGATATTTGTTTTAAATCTCCGACAATCACCACCTTTTTAGCACGTGACAGTGACATAGCAGCGGTCACTAAATCGACCTGTGACGATTCGTCGATGATTAGATAATCTAGCAGTGAGCTTTTTTCTACACAATTTCTTAAAGAGTTTGTCGTGCTCAAAATCAGCGGATATTGCTGAACAAAAGAGCCGAAATCAGTTTTGTAATTCTCTGACGTGAAAGACTTTATTTCTAGTCCTTTACGGTTCTTAGCCAAATAATGACGAAATAGGGCTAAGGAGAGCTCCTTGCTATCGCGCATTAGTTTTTTACTACTTAAACCAATCAAACTTTTTTCAATATTTAATATCTGTTCCTTTAACTCTCGCTCTTTTAGACACAGATAGTCCTTTTCTAAATTTGTAATTAAAGTTGAATCACAAGATAGAATTCGAACTGGTCGATATACACCAAACAAGATAAAGGCTCGTAAAGCCGCCAGCGATAAAGTAAGTTTGCTTGGTTTTTTGTGGCTAGTTAGTAGTAGCTTGAATCGAAGAATCATTGTCGATTTAACTTTTCGCCAGAAGCTTAACCGATGAAAAACTAGTTGTGCTTTCGGGTATTTCTTTTCAAAGTGCTTTTTCTGTATTTTAAGCTCAGCGAGCTCTTGTCTTAGAAGCGCTTTTTCATTCTGTTTGCTTAGTACTTCTGATAGATTGCCGTAAACATCCTCATAACGATTTGAAAGTTCTGTGTAGCGTTCACCGAGATCCCAGTTATCGATCTGTGGTTCAGGCGCAGCTGTATTGAAGAAAGCATCTTTTCTCGTCTTGTTTCCCAGGGAAGCAGACAGAAAACCAAAACCGTTTGCATCAAGTTTTTCAAAAACATTGTCTGTTGCGGGATTGCTGCCTGCGACTACTCCAACCGTCTGACGCCTGCTCAAGATGTTCGCGATAATATTTAGTATTGTTTGAGTTTTCCCTGTACCAGGTGGGCCCTCTATCAAGCTAAATTGGTTCGACAGCGCATTTTCGACCGCAACTTTCTGGGAAGGATTAATCCCAAAAGGGAAAATCACCTCTCCAGATATTTGTCTCCTGGCTTCTTGGTCTCCCTCTAGATAGTAATAGAGGGCAGATTTGGGATTGATTACCCTGCAATACTCATACTGCTTTTTTAAATAGTCGTTTGGCTCCCCAGTGCCATCTTCAATCTTGAAGGTATCGGACAAATGAAAAAAATAGGCGAAAGGGTTATTTGAACTTTTATCTTGTGCGTAATTTTTTATTCTTCTGCAATCGTTCTTACGCGCAAGCCAACCTCGTCCGTTGTCTGAGAAGAGCTTCATCCAATTACCGAACTGAATCACTTTTGCGAAAGCATAAGGGCTACCGCCTTTTATGCTTATCAGATCTCCCTTAACATCTATTTCACAAGGGGTATTCTCGTGTTCAATATTTCCTTTGCGAAAACCGTATTCCTTACCACCTAACTGGTAACGGACCCAGAGTCGACCGTCTCTTTCAACTATATCTGCTATATCTTTGGTAATATCTTGATAAGACCGATCGACATGTCTGATAACTAGATGCTTGCTGTCGTCCATATGCGTGTCTTAATCCAGATAAACAAAAAGCGTATTAAACTTTAAGCCTCGTTATTTGTTTATAGCTTGAATCAAAAAACTTCTGCTTTCGACGCCGTTTGAAGTTGTACGTACCTTGCATGTTCACGTGAGCCCAGGCAATCACTGATCCAGAGCTGATTGACTCTATGTAGCTATTCTTCTCATCGTCATTGTCGCACATGCGGAGTAGGTCAGACAGAAAACAATAGTTCCAGGAAATGAGCGCGTTTTTTATAGAAAGATTGGGCCGACATAGGCACCGATCCCTACAATCCAGCACAATACTGAAAAACCTCGCGAAGGTTGGCGACTTCTAAAGAGTGGTCTGTTACAAAAACAACAGAATTTCCACCAGATTTAATGAGGTTATTTCGGATCAACTGTTCCATTTTTTCCCGATATACTTCATCTATGTTTTATAAAATTATTTTTCATTATTATATCAGCGGTTTACGAACACTGATGAGATAGTCGTCGTTGGAAAAAGTGGACCCTTCCACAAACTTTCACTAAAGCTCCGTTGTATGGTGATTCAAAATTCTCGTCGGCGCTTCTCTTAGAAGCGGATATCGGGCGCGGATCAATGCCAAAGCCGGCTAATGTCTGTGAACGAGCAAAACTAGGGCTCTCTCTAATCTTAAAACAATCTTCGTGTAATTCTATATGTTGCGCCCAACCCATCGCTCTTATCTTATCGAATCAAATTAGGATAGGCTCGATACCACTTTTTGTTTTTTGGTGAGACTCTAAAAGTGTGAACAAAACTGGTAACTAAAGACTCTGGATTACTACATTGCATAGAGTGGCGAGTGACTTTTTGAGAAGGTTTATAAATCATAAAATGCGTCATGATATTTGCTTGATTGACGCGCAAATATCACGTCATTGAAAGGCCCGCTTCCGTTTGTATATCTGTAAAAATGAGAAGCAATATAGTGTCTGAACATTTCACATAGGTTGCCATACTCTTCAGTAGAGATAGGGGCGTTGTCTAGCGAATGACAAAACCGAAATGCAGACGGTGCGGTCTGCAGATGTCTCTCCAATTTTTGATCAATCACTCGACAATCGGCCCAATCTCTTGGGAGACTGCTTGCCAAACGTGTTAGCGGGTGTGATACGACAGTATAAAAATGTAAACGCTGCTTACGAACTAACAGCTCATAGCACTGCGTTTCTTGCACAGCTCGTAAAAAACGTAAGAGGTGATGCAGCCTCTCGATTTTGCGATGAGATTGATGCAGCCATAGTGACAAAGCATATGAAACCTTGAAGCACTGTACGAAAAGCAACTCAAGACAATAGCTCATGAACCAAACATTAAAGCGCTCATCAGCTACAAAGCTTTTATTATGCCATCGAATCCAAGGGGCCCCAATGCGATGCACTATACGAGTATCTAGATCATCCAGAAACGGGAAATCGTTGCGACACGTTTGATAGTGATCGCCGCATCGGTTTATATTTACTACGTAAAGCCATAGGCTCAAAGCTAAACAATATGGGCAGGCACCGCCAAAACTAATAAAATGCGCCAGGCCATAGTGGCGATAACAACGTAGCCGCGTACAGTGGCTGCGCGGAGCATAGCGTTCGATCCATCGTATACAGCGGTTAAAGGTATCGCACTCACTCTTAGACACCCACTCTGGTATCGAAACATCGGGGATGACTCGAGGTCGGCGTGAATACTTGACGCCCTCTTGGCGCGTGTTCGGCGCTAAAGTTAGCGGCGAAACATGGACCGTAAGGCGTTTTGTTTGAACTATGTTTGCCTCTTCCAAATCAGATAGTGAGCGCCGGTGTAATGCCGCCTGAAAACTCGGCCAATAGCCACTTTTTTCTGAAATTGAATATAGACGTGTTTCGTTGTGTTGATAGTCCTTATTGATGTCGAACATGTCTTGAATCGTTAGTCTCACGTCGCCATTTGGGTTTTCCCGACAAAGCTGATGCAAAGCGCTGATAAGGCTGTAGTCGTTTACTTTTGCAGCTTTCGTGATTCCCGAGACGCAGTGTTTAACCGATGGGATTCCACACATCCGGCACGAACGACTTGTCAATTGATCGCGTGCCGGCCACTGCTCACCGCATTCTGTGCAGTGGTCGGTCAATGCGCAACCGTGAATTGGGCAGCGTATCAGCCAAGGAAATTCGAATAAGGCACAATGGTATAGTTGTTCAGCACACTTTGGGCATTGACGCGTAGCCAACTGATTTTGCTCGTTTAGTTTACAGCGCTGTAATGCCTCGAGCCGTCCGACCAAATTACCTCCAGGCAACCCCTTTTCGCGAAGCGCAATGTCAAGCATTCTGATCGAAATACCTGCGTTGGCAAACAAGCATTGGCGAATCGATGCATAGGCACTTTGAAAAGGCTGTTTATACGCTACGCCGCTATTAATATGCCTCATGCGAACCAAACTCCACAGAACTCGTAATTAAGCCTGATACATCGATACAAGCATCAAACATCGCATCTTCATAACATTCAACGGCACCAGGCTGGGAGAGAAAATCCGTCAGTAAGGCGTTAACGGCGCACACAAAGTACTGCATTCCCCAGCTATTCACGCCGTATTTTGTCTGCACACGTCGAAAACCACGCCAGATCGATCGACTGAGCGACGCTAAACGCCACGTATCTGGCGTTTCAGGGGGTAAAAAATAACGAGTGTAGCTTGGCCCATCCTCTGGATAATGCAGTGTATCGTATTGTTCTAGGCAATAGCGGACTTCCTTCTCCGAGCGCAACCCATAATACATGCTGCGCTGTTTCAAGAATCGGCCTTGAATGTGATCGAAATGGTCGGCGGATAAGTGTTGGAGTATTGTGTTCGTCTCACGCGCATTACCAACGAATATGATGGAGGCACGCACACCGAGGACATTGAGTTTATCGAACAGCTCGGCAAATGCTTCAAACTGGCGTGCAGCAAGGCGCTGCATTTCATCAACGATAAAGAGAAGTTGCTCACTTTGTTGCGAATGACACAATTCAAATAAATATTGCGTAAAACGGTCGGATAGCACATCCGTGTTATCTCGGCCAATATGCAGGCCTGACTCGAGACATAGCAGTCGCCAAATTGACTTTATGTTTTGCGTGTCTCGTCTTGGAATAGAGATGTAATATCCCGGCACAGCTTGCCCATTTCGCTGGCATATTTCGCGCATTACGCATCGCATCGCATGCGTCTTCCCAATTCTAGGCGACCCTAATACGAGGCCGCCTGGATGACCAAACCACACCCACTGCTGAATGCGCATGCGTATTTCTCTCATGGCGTGTGTTTCAAGATGAAAATCATGGTAACGAAAAACAGGGTGATGAAAGAACGCGTGCTCAAGGGTATTAGGGTTCATCGGTTAACTTGCTCCTATGTAACGCTTTCTGTGCGCTCCAGCTAAATGTAGGCTGATTTGAGGATGTTCCTTCCACCGCACCGCTCTGATCAAGGGCCACCGGTTTTTGGAAGTCTTCACTGAATTCTTGATAGACGCGTAGCAAATGGGACGCGATTTTCGGTGTTTCTCGGTGTGTCAGTAAGTGATGCATGAGCCCCGATAAGGGGTCTTCGCGTGCAATGCGCAGTGCTTTTGTCTGTTTGTGAATGTATTGGCGTGTAGCAATAGAATGGGCAAAACGACGCCATGGATTCTCTATAACGAGTTTGCCAAGCGCCTCGCCTCTGTCACTGACAGCTTTAAAGAAACGGGCATCGCGACGGTTAAGCACCACCTGTACATCACGCTGTCCGGCAGAAAGTGCGGTGGTTAAAGCGGCCCCATGATAACGCGCATACATGTAATTGACGTGTGGGGCGCGATGCTGATGCCGATACCAATGAATGGGCAAACGCATGGTTTGACGAAACGGATCCCACTGGTGATAGGTGCTTGGGTCAACGTAGGGTAGCATCTGCTGGCGCGCAAGATGAACGTATAGCTCAAGTGGTGAACTGCCACCAAGCCGCGCACTTGGCGTGACGTTTTCATTCGCCAACGTCACACTCAAGGCCTCTTCGAATAGTTGAAAGGTCAAAAGAGGGGGGCGCTTTTGATTTTTGCGTGTTTCTCGCTGAATATCTTGGGTATGTGCGCCGGTGGTGGCGGCAAAGCGTTTACTCGTGGCGCGCGTCACTGTATTGAACGCCCCTTCGACCAACGCGCGTACCGTCGGTGTGCCGGGGAAACCATAATGCACAGTGGCGCACATTTGTTTGCAAAGTATATCCGTTACGGAGTTCGCATAATGGGCAAGTGCATTATCTAACTGAACGATCGAAAACGTGAGTGGTATCTCTTGATATAGGCCACTGGGGAACGTCGACCCGGGCGCATACTGCAAACATGAAAGCGATGGTGTGTTGGGGGTGAACGGTGTTAGACAGCGATGAATCAATGTAAGCATGGCGTCTTGGTTGGGATGCGCGGTGGGTACTAAGCAGAACCCTAGAATACATCGGGTCTCCACTTCGATGGCAACGAGCACTGTCGCCCGCGAAAGACGAAGAGGAATAAACTGCTCATCCAGCATAAGATGAACGCTATTATGCAGGTCGATCGTATGCGCATCGATCTGAATACGTTGCAGTACGCGCGCGTGGCGCGAGGTAGCCTTCACCTTCTCAATGACTTTCGTTTGCGAGACTTCTTGCTCAAGCCTCAATTCTATTTCCCGACATTTCAAATACCGCCGCACCGATTCGCTGGCGATAGAAGGTGATGTATAAGGGTATCGAGTTTTAGGCCAATGTGAGGCTGCGAGAGAGCGGGTAAACTCGCCAAACATTGCACGCGGAGAAAGGACCTGCGCATATGGTTTGTCTTTCAATCGCGCTTCAATCATACGATCCATATCCGCCTTGAGCGTTGGGTGCGTATCAAGCAGGGCGGTGAAGGCACAATTACTTCCGCTTTGCTTGGCCTGCTCAGGCAAAGGTGCGCGCCGCTGAGCCTGCTTACAACGGGCGTAACGAAGCCAGCCAAGACCGAGTGGGGGCGTCTGACTATGTTCGCCAGCCAAACATCGGTTCATCAATTGCGTGATGCGGCCTTTGCTAAGTTGAAAACGTCTCGCCACATGCGACAAGGGCTGCCCCTCCAAGACGTCGTAGACGATCGTTTTGTTGCGCCAAAAGGCTTTGCGGGCTGCACGGCTGGCGGGTACGCAAGGTACTGACCAGGTGGTGAGGTCGTAGTAATGCGGCGATTGCTCGAGGCGTTGGCGCCAATTTAAGTACATAGCGAGAGCTCCGTGTCATAGGACAACGGATCGCTAGCGAAATCCATCTGAACTAAACCACGATGGGCTAAGCGGTATAGCGCGATCTCCGTCAGATAACTATTATCGCGTGCGCCAGCATCCACTAGATCGCCGACTGTAAGCGCAGGGGCAGTGGTCAGTCGTTCAAGCACAGCTAACTCTTCAGTCTGGGTATCCATCGCTTCTGCACGCGCCAAGCGCTGCACAATCTCTAGCCAACTTTGTGCTTGGACTTCTTGCTCTGCAATTGTTTCATTACTCATAACTTCAAAGCTGAGGTTGTACAGTGCAAGAAAGGCATCTATGGCAAGACGTTTGGCTTCATCCATCTCGCCGTGTGGTTTGATCTCGATGACGCGCACCTTGCCATTGCGCATAACCACGTAGACATCTGGCGTGTAGCGCGCGTGATGCACGTAAAGCTGAAAAGGCTGCGGTGTATAGGCTAGTACATCCGGATTGGCCTCTAGTAAACCTGCGTGCAAATGCTCATGGCGCGAATGAAACTCGGAAAGATAAGGGTGTTTGAGCATGACCTGCTGGCGAAAATCACATGCGATTTTAAAACGCGGATTCGTTGCTCGTTGGCACGGCTCTAAGTTGTCACAGCGCACAGAGCGGGCTTGCGATAACTGAACGTCATTCACCATACAGCTCTCCGAGCGAGGCATTTAAAGACGCAATGACGTTAACAAACCCGCATACATAAAAAAAACCGTAAACTTGCACCAAAAGTTGGTACTTAGGTGCATTCTTTCTAAGGCTGTGTTTTTTATAAACAATCCGTCTGATAACACAATGAATACTCTTCATTATGGGCGTAGTATTAACAGCCCTTATGTTCCAACTCACGGAGGGCCAAATGGTGCAGGTATTTTCCCAACCTCAATCATTCCTCGATTTAACGCCCAATGCGGTGTTCCCGCATCGTGCGCCATCAGACGATGTCTTTCCGATCGGTGAAATCCAAATTGATTGGCCGCGTTTGATTGCCAAGCGCCCCATAGTATTACAAACCATCGATACGATGCCGGTGTATTTATTGAAACCCGAAGTCCTCGCGCTCTTAGGTGCAGAAAAAGACCCGACTCGGCGGCTTATGTTGGATTTATTGTGGTGCACCGGCGCGCGCGTCTCCGAGCTCTTAGCCCTAACACGAGACAGCTTCATTTACGACGGCTACGATAGTGGCGTTTTTTTGAAAACGCTCAAAGCTCATCCTGGCCGGCCCACCATTGCGGCACAAAAACGCTCACCCAAACGCTTTATAACGCTCTATGACGAAGCGCTAATCGATCGTATTCAGTGTTATTTAACGGCCGGGCATTTTCGCGCAAATGAGCGCATCTTCAAGATGTGTCGGCAGACCGTCAACCGCCACATCCATAGTCTGGTGGAGCGGGTAGGGGGCGCACCGTTTTCAATTCATGCGCACACCTTTCGGCACAGCTTCGCGGTGCATTTGCTCTTGCACGCAAGGCCATTAAAGCTCGTGAGTCAATTGTTGGGACACAGCTCGATTGAGAGCACAGAAATCTACACCAACGTGCTCACGAGCGATTGGGAGCATTTGTTGAAGGGTGTCGAATTTCATTAAACCGTTACTCGTCCGTTTAAAATCTATCAAATTACGACAAGATTTATCGCTTGCGCGATTAGACATTTGCGGACATTAACCTGAAAGAAATATCAGGCTTTATTTAGGCTGGTTTATGGAGAAAGCAGAAGTTACGAACGCGGCGCTCTTCGGCAAGCATGGAGCGTAGCGTAAAGCTTGTCCGAAAGCAGTGCCTTGTTAGGCGATTTGCTATGGATCCAATAACTCCATATCATTTTTAAAATCTTCAAATGTTTTCCAATTTAATGCTTCTATAATATCAAAAGCCATGTTTCTGTTAGGGTACTGGTTAAAAGCAGGATCTAAATTCGTTGCTAGTGTTTGAAAACAAGCCTCTGTGGGTATGCGGAAAGTACCATCTTCCCAATGAATAGACTGATTACGACCCTGCCAAATTACCTCATGCAAATCTAGGCCTGCTAAGTCTCTTCCTTGGGGGCAACCGTTTCTCTTGCTACCATACTGTAAGGAAATACCTTGCTTGGCATATTGAAGTAAACTACCGGACAAAGCCGCTACGGATAACTCATGTGCTTTCAGCTTTGCTTCAACGTCATCATGCTCACTTTGTTTATGATGCCTCTGTTTATCAGCGCCAAAATATGTATCCCAATGTATTGCGGTTCCTAGCCCTTCATCATCTAAATCTGGGTTCATTGCAAGAAACTCTGCTCGTCGATATCCATCCTCAGTGGCTGCATTTAGCTTTACTAGGTCTTCCTTGATCTCAGCTAATTGACCAATCTCTCGGTAAATTTCGGAGATTACTATTGAGGCGGCATGCTCAATTTCTATTAAGTAGCTTTTTAATCTCACGATACTTCCTCTCGCCTAACAGTATGTTTAACGCACTCTCCGGTCCGCTAAACACTTTTTAGCTGCCTTTTTATAACCAACACAGCAAAACCACATATGTTTCAAACATTGCGCGACAAATCGAGACCTGTTCTGGATTTACGGGAACTCATTTATCGAATTTTTCTTTTATCAAGACATCAAAATATCGAGTGTCATTTGGGCTATTCTGAGTATTTTTTGCAAAGTCACTACTGCATCCTGGATTACAAAAGCCCACCGTATAACCCCTGTACTCGGTGAGTGAATCATTTGCTACAGGCTTCCCAGACCTAGGGCAAAACGTATTAATCGCTTTCATAATCTCTCCTTTGTCTTAGTT
>ENA-OSET01003343-OSET01003343.1-sediment-metagenome-genome-assembly--contig:-NODE-3343-length-14833-cov-3.319870_pt1 | contig 14833 bp, 11 predicted proteins | sample MGYA00237882_ERZ534229 | MGnify/ENA primary metagenome ERZ534229 (study PRJEB26408, sample SAMN06266212) | sediment metagenome | isolation source: Hudson Canyon methane seep mesocosm | place... | reverse complement strand
GGTTCCAGTACTTTAATGGCAATTCCAAGTGTAAAGCCTGCCACTAATGTTCCCCATAAATTACCCACCCCTCCAAAAACCACCACCATAAATGAATCAACGATATAAGCTTGCCCCAGATTTGGGCCTACATTGGTAATTTGACTTAACGCAACACCTGCAATGCCAGCAACGCCAGAACCTAATCCAAAGGTCATTGCATCCACTTTATCTGTTGGAATACCCATTGCTTTTGCCATATTACGGTTTTGCGATACCGCTCGAACGTTCAGTCCCAATGATGTTTTGTTTAAAATCAATAACAATAAACCAATAGACTTCTGTGATTTAGACCAAAATAGTGCATCTATATCATCAATATACACTCCAGTACCAATAATGAAGTTCCAAGGCTTAAACCCTTCTACATAAGAGGTTTTTGCTGCTGGCTCATCTTTGCCAGGCTTACTCCAAAAATAATCGACAAAGCCGGCTTCAGTTGAGCGTACTACTTTAACAAACTCTGAAAACAAACGAATACCGTTCGGATCTTCAAAATTAGACATATCTTTACCATTAAGCGAAGGTTTAATGGGGTGCATAATAATCGTTGCATTGTAATCATTAATCCAAAAGTAGCCTCTCCCGTTATCATAACGAAGCTGATTAATTGCATTAATTGCTTGTTTCTTCGCTTCTTCTTCACCCAAAGTGTCTCTGCGATTATAAAAAGATTTAGTGAGGGAAATCGTGTTTTCAACTAAATGCCGAATTTCATTCTGACGACTTTCAAGCAAGTTTTCTCTTTCACTAAAACGATCAAAAATCTGTAGGCATAACACACTTGAAATAACGACAAACAAAAGAAACCAAAACTTATACTCAAAACGCAAATTACTAAACAAAACTAATTCCTCAAAAATTTAAAATAAGAACATGAAAGTTTACCGAGGGAGGTGATTTCACTGTTGTTTATAATGGGGGGGAAAATAAGGTATTCGGAGTCATGCACCGAATACCTGACTATAGCTTAGAAAGACACTAATGCAAGTTAGGATGACTGATAAGAGAAAACTAAATTTGTTTCTGAAATTTGAGCAAGTAATTGATCAATCCGCATAGGACGCCCGTAATAGAACCCTTGTCCCATATCACAATTAATTGACCTTAAGAACGCCACCTGCGCTTCATTTTCAATCCCTTCTGCTACAACCTTCAAATTAAGATTATGCGCCATTGAAACAATCGCACTAATAATTTCACAATGCTCTTTGTCATCTAAAAAGTCAGCTAGAATAGACTGGTCAATTTTGATCAAATCAATAGGAATACGCTGCAAATAGCTCATTGAGGCATAACCCGTTCCAAAATCATCTAATGAAATAGAAAATCCCATATTTCTAAGGTCATTCAAACGACTAATATTTTCTTTTTGGTTTTCAATGAAACAATTTTCAGTAATTTCAAACTCAAAATACTGAATATAGTTAGGATGCGGCGAAAACAATTTACGGACATCTGATATAAAATGTTTATCTTTAAGTTGCCGACAAGAGATATTCACCGAAATTTTAATATGTTTAATCTGTGCTGTTAGTAACTTTTGAATATCCTCAAATACTTGCCTCATCACCCAGTTACCCATCGGAATAACTGACCCTGTTTCCTCCGCAACCGGAATAAAGTCGTTAGGTTGACGTATTTCATTTTCAGAAAACTGCCAGCGAATTAAAGCTTCAGCACCGATAATATTTGAATGCTGTAAATTTATTTTGGGTAAATAGACTAAGAAAAAATCTTCATTCTTTATCGCTTCTTTCAACTCCTGTTCAATCAGGTTTTTCTGCCTTACTTCTGCATTCATCTCTTCACTGAAAAACTGATAATTGTTACCCCCATTTTGTTTTGCACGATACATTGCCAGATCAGCATTATGAATGAGCTCTGCTTCAATTATCGAGTCATCAGGCGTAATACTAATACCAACACTAATGGTTACAAAAATTTCCCTTTCATTTACTGCAATCGGTTTTTTAAATGATTCAATAATATGCTTAGTAACTTTACTCGCATCATCGTAAGCATGAATATCATTTAAAAGAATAATAAACTCATCACCACTCACCCTTGAAACAGTATCATTTTTACGAACATAAGCCTTCAAACGCCCTGCAACCGCCTTCAAAACGATATCCCCCGCTTCATGCCCTAAAGTATCATTAATTGATTTAAAGTCATCAACATCAATAAACAAGAGCGCTGTTTTTACCTTGTTGCGCTGTACGTTTTGAAATACCTTCTCAAGCTGGGTTTGAAATAAAATGCGGTTTTCTAAGCCTGTCAGGGGGTCATATAAGGCCATCTTCTCCATTTCATCTTTACTATTTTTGAGCGCTGTAATGTCTTCAAAAATAATTACATAATGTGAAATGTCCTGATTTCCTGACCGGAGAAGAGAGATAGAAGTATTCAACCAATGTGTTTTTCCATCACAGCCAACGCATTCCAGCTCACTTTCAATAACGCCTTGCGAATTCGGTGAAATATCTGCTTTGGGTATTTCTGGTAAACTGAGTCGGTTATGCAGCGCTTTAATCGGTTTATTAAGCGTCTCGCGCTCTGTTAAGCCAGTAAGTTTTAAAAATGCGGCGCTTGCATAACTAATAATATGCTTTTTATCAATAACCAATACAATACTACGACTGCTTTCTATTGCTTTTGATAGAAGCTGAAGTGAAAGCTCGCGTTGTTTTCGTTGTTCAATTTCCTGGGTTAGTTCGTGATTTACTTTATTGATCGTTTCTGTTCGTGAAATAACATGCCTTTCAAGATTTTTATTTAAGCTAAACAATTCACTCTCTTTTTCTTTAAGTTGTTTGGTGTAAACAATTAGCTCTTTGTTTGCTTTGGTCAGATACATCGTCTTTTCAGCAATAGCCAATTTAAGCTGTTTATTAAAGTGGAATAACACGATGATAAAAATAGCTGCCAGCATTACAAATAGAGCCACAACTTGAATAAATACTTTAATTATTTGGTAGGCCTGTTCTTTCTCAGGGGTATAAATAAAGCCATCATCGACGTAAACACCCTCTGTCATTTTTAAGTTTATAAATGTTTCAGATATAGACTGCCAGCGCCCCGGGTTCATGTGCCCTAAATCAACAAGTTTGGGAACAATTAGCTTAATCGTTTCTTGAGCCTCATATTGAAGTTCACTTTTACTTTTTAACACGGGGTATTGGTTTAATATCAGCTCAATTATTTCATCAGGTTGCTCAATAGCATAACGCCAGCCTTTTAAAGTTGCAGCACGGAATTTTGCGATTTGTTCAGGTTCATCCTCAACCAACTGCTCGTGAGCAAAAAGAACATCGCCATAAAAATCAATACCATAAGTACGAGGATCAATAAGGTTATATTCAATGCCTCTTTCTTTAAGTAAGAATGGTTGGTCGGTAATGTAACCCACCATCGCATCCACTTTTTTTTCAATCAAGTCATAAATATTAAAAGAAAGCGGAATAGATTCTATCTGTGATTTCTGAATACCTTCTTTAAGCAAGATACCGAGTGTATTCGCGCCATAATGCCCTTCAGGGTACATGACTTTTTTCCCAATCAAGTCTTGAGGACTTAATATTTTAGATGATTTTAAACTCATCAAAACGATAGGCGAATGTTGAATAATGGCTGCTATCGCCGTAACCGGAGAGCCATTTAAGTGATATAGCATTAATTCAGAATTTGCGATGCCAAAGTCTGCTCGCCCCGACAACACCTCATCTATAGGGTTAATTTCAGGCCCGGCCTCTTTTAGCGTAACGTCAAAGCCCGCCTGCTGATAATAGCCCTTTGAAAGGGCCGCATAATAGCCAGCAAACTGAAACTGATGTCGCCATTTCAGCTGAACGGTAATTGGTGTAAGAGAGCTCTTTGCGCCTGAATCATCTACTTCTGCATAAGAAACAGGGTTTGTGAGAACAATCATTATTAAAGCTAATACGATATAAAGCCGTCTTGCTATAAAATCAAATACCATTAAACCCTCAATAAACAGTTTCAAATCCAGCCATCAGGTGCTGTTATATAACCTTAAGTTTAGACGTGTATCACTCAATAACAAAGAAGAAAACACTAACCGTCAATGATGCCGTTACAATCATTATCTACGCCATCTCGTCCCCAACGACCTTTACTATCGTTATGTCCTGGATAAATGTTGGCATTATGATCATCACAATCACCGTTTTCTACAGACCAACTGTCGCCATCAACATCATCCCCCCCCTCTGCTGGAGGTTCTGGGAGCACAGTAACTTCGCCTAATAAAGCACTATGAACTTGTAATAAACCATGACCACTTTTACTATCAAAACCGATTTCACCTAAATCTACCGAGGTACTAGTTAAACGCTCAAATATTTCCTGTGGTGTCGTAATGCCATGTGATATCAACATAGCCGCTGCAGCAGCAACATGTGGAGAAGCCATAGACGTACCGTCAAAGAAATAATAACCGGAAGAACCATTTAGGTAAGTTTCTTGTAATACACCATCACTGTAACCATCGCCATTACGATCCCGGGAAGTGTCTCCACCAGGAGCAACCATATCCAAACCAGTCCCTTGATTAGAATAGCGAGTAACATTGTTATTGAAATCTGTTGCACCAACGGCGATCACAGAAGGGTAAATCGCAGGATAAGAGACATTTTTACGATGGCCATCATTCCCTGATGCCGCCACGACTGTCACACCATTATTAAAGGCGTAATCCAACGCAGCATCCATGATCGGGTCTGACTTCAAAGCAAAACGAGCATTTGTACCTAGACTCATGTTAATCACTTTTGCACCATGATTAACGGCATAATAAATACCATCAGCAATATCAGCAAAATCACCCGACCCAGCACTATCCAATCCTTTCACAGGCATTATACAGGCACCAAAAGCTAAGCCGGCAACACCAACGCCATTATCAGAATTTTGTGCAACTGTGCCGGAAACATGACTACCATGACCGTTATCATCTTCTGCATCTAAGTCGTTGTTTACGATATCAACGGGAGAGGTAATACAAGCAACGCCATCCTCTAAAAATGAGGATAAACCACTATCAAGGATAGCAACCGTCACACCACTACCAACACTTATATCCCAAGCAGCTTCCGCTTGAACAACATTAAAATGCCATTGAAAGCTATAATAAGGGTCATTGGTTGTGAGCTGTTTGCTTACTGTAAAATTAAGACTCGCCTTTCTCCCTTTACCTCGCCAAAAATGGGCTGCTTTTTTTTCAGTATTTACCGTGGTACTGAGAACAGTCAGATTTGCATGTGGTAAGTATTTAATAACTGAGGCATTGGGAAAGTCTTCTGGAGCTCCGTTAACCACAACTTGCCCTGATTGAAATGGCGCTTCAGCAAAACTCAAAGTAGAAAAGAGAAATAACAATACAGATGAAAGAACCAAAATAACAGCATGATACATTTTAGCCACCTTCTTATTCATATAGGTTATTTTAAGTTTAGCACAGCAATTATTAAGCTCTTAGGCTGTTTAATACTATTAGACACGCGCTCAGAACTGTTTTTCATAGTCATAAAAAGCATAATCACTTTAGAATTCACTTACTTCGGTGCCAACCCCATATCATCTAACCTCATCAATATGGATGTTTTACGATTCTTTGCGACCGTTTGCCAACTTAAACCTTCGCGCGCCCCAATAATGGCATAGATAAAATTTAACCCAATGCCATCTATGTTTTCTTTTAATTTGGCATATAGAACGAAGGGGTCGATATCCATGAATGCATCAACAGAGCTAATACCAACAGAGGCAATCATTTCTTCACTTTTTGGCCCTAAGCCCTCAAGGTCACGTATTCGTTTTTTTACAGCCATTTTCCTTTGAATCTCATTTTGGAACATCGAAACTAATGCCTTGTGCTAAAGGCAGTTCATCCCCGTAGTTGATGGTATTCGTGACACGCCTCATATAATTCTTCCAGGCATCTGAGCCACTTTCTCGCCCTCCACCGGTATCTTTTTCACCACCAAAAGCCCCCCCAATTTCGGCACCAGAAGTACCAATATTAACATTCGCAATACCACAGTCTGAACCTTTTGCACTTAAAAAGATTTCTGCTTCCTGCATGTTCTGAGTAAAAATGGCAGATGATAAGCCCTGACTAACACTGTTATGCATGTTTATAGCTTCATCCAGCTTGCTGTAGCTGTGTACATATAACAATGGCGCAAAGGTTTCTCTATGAACAATGGGGGCATCATTCACTATTTCTACCAAGGCAGGAGTTATGTAAAAGCCTTTTCCCAGGTTACTAATGATTTTCCCACCGGTAATTAAGCTTCCCCCCTGCTCCTGAGCTGATTTAATACTGGCTAACATTGTTGCAATTGCTTGTTGGTTAATTAGTGGACCCATAAGAATATTTTTATTGAACGGGTTACCAATCACGACGGAGGCATAAACCTCTTTTAGTTGACTTAATACTTCTTCTTTTAAACTTTCATGCACAATTAAGCGCCTGAGCGTAGTGCAACGCTGGCCACTAGTGCCTAGCGCTGAAAAAACAATTGCTCTGATCGCTAATTCCAAATTCGCACTAGGGCAAACAATCATAGCGTTATTGCCGCCCAATTCTAGTAATGAACGCCCCATACGATTGGCGACACGAGCACCTACAGCTCGCCCCATTTCGCACGAGCCTGTCGCAGAAACCAGAGCAATTTCGCGACAGTCTATTAAGTTTTGAACTTGCTCTTTTTCACCAAATACGACACAGCTTAAATTAGTGTCTGCACCAAATTCATTCATTGCAGCGAGTAATAAACGATGACAAGCCAAAGCACTGAGCGGGCACTGACTGGAAGGTTTCCAGATAATGCTGTTACCACATACAAGGGAAAGTGTAGCATTCCAGCCCCATACAGCCATGGGGAAATTAAAGGCAGAAACCACCAATACCGGCCCTATAGGGTGCCATTGTTCCATCATCCGATGATCTTTGCGTTCAGTGCTGATGGTTAAGCCATAGAGTTGACGGGATAAACCCACGGCAAAATCACAGACATCAATTAACTCTTGTACTTCTCCTAGGCTTTCTTGCCAGGGTTTTCCTGATTCAAGGGTAATAATGCTGGCCAGCTCTTCCTTATTTTGTCGTAGCTGCATACCAAAAAGACGAACTAGCTCACCCCGTTGAGGCGCAGGTGTTTCACGCCAGGCGATAAATGCTGACCGGGATTCTTCGATAACCGTATTTACTTGAGCCTCATCTACTAACGAAAAGGTCGCAAACTGCTTAGCATTGATAGGGCTTGTAGCGGCAGTAATATCCTTAGTGTCTAAGCGCGTTGAACCAAGATAGGCACTACCATAATGATTATTCTCATCATATAGTTCAGCCAGTACTCTTTTGATTGCTGTTTTGATGTCCTCAATATTCATAACATCGCCTCATCTACAATGTTTCAAATGCTTAATTCCGCATCTCGATAGGGTTTAGCAAAATCGTTTTTCAAAAATAATTCAATATCCAGCGCTTCCTGCTCAACAAAACCCTGGCGTGGTTTTGAATCGTGCATAATTAGATCCATCGTCGCTGCCGCTGAGTAGGATGTTGCTATTTGAATCGCACTTTGCGTTTTTGTATGACGTAATAAAAATGTACGGCTACGTTGCTGCAATTTGCGTTCAAAATAACCACTTGCCACGACAGAGATTAGCACTAGGTCCTGCGCAGTCGTAGCAACAGAGCTTTCTAGTATCTCCATCAGCATGTTTCTGCGTTTTCCTACTTCGCCTAAACGTAAGTCATGAAAGAGAAAGCGCATCAACTCACAATGACCTGGGTAGCGAATGGTTTTATAGCTTAGCTCTCTCACCTTTCCTTCCAATGAATGACACAAGTTCGCCAATCCACCTGAAGTATTAAAGGCTTCGTATTCAACACCAGAAACCGAAAATAACTCTCGCCCCTCTAAAGGTTCAATCATGACTTTTTTATGGTTTTTGATCGCTTCACAAGGGTTGGCATATTCATTCACCAAGCCTTCTGTGCTCCATGTGAGGTTATACATCATTCGATTCGAGGGGTATTCAGGTAGCGCCCCTACCCTTAACTTTAAGCTGTCCAATTGATCAAAATACTTGCGAAAGCTGTAAGCTAATATACCGATAAAACCTGGAGCCAAACCACATTGAGGCATAAACACCTGCCCTTCACCCGCCTGTTCAGCGATTTTCTTAATGCGCTGGGTACATTTAACATCTTCAGTTAAGTCAAAATAACTACAGCCATTTTCCAAAGCAACTTGTGCAACTTGCGGGTTTTCATTAAAGCCCAACGCAGATAGCACTGCATCTTGTCCCTTGAGTAGAACTGAAAAATTATTATCTTTAACTTGAATAGTTTTAAACTGATTCGCGTAAGCCTTTACTGCCTGGACATTTACATCCGCACCAGTCACTTTATAGCGTGAATCGGTACTAAGAAGCTGGGCAATCGCACCACCGATACGACCTAACCCTAATACTATGATTTTTTTAGTCATCGCCCACTCCGATTAGTTGACTCAAATATTTTGTCTGCGCTACTGGCCACAAAACCTTGATATAAGTTTCCATCTGCTTGCTCGAAACGTTGGGCAAATTCGTAATAGCATGAGGTAATTTTCTGTTCACCCGCATCAGGAAATAACACTACTGCAGTATCAGCCATGGTCGAAGTTTGAATTAATAAGTCTTCTTTTGTCCCCTTAATTACGCCACCCGCCGAGTTGAGTACGTAACCTTGCTGTTGCAGCAACTCAACCACTTGAGATAATTGCGGGTACTTTTTTAAGTGGTTTACATAAACCGTAAAGTGATTAGCCCGTAGGCCCCAAACCGATAACCAAGCAGCATATTCAGATTCAGCTAACAGAGTAAGGTAATCCTGATAAGTCGGCAGAGGCCAAACGCGCCCCGAATTTAAAGAGTGTTCAGAAAGAATATTAACGTGCTTAATAATAGGCGAAATAATATGCTGGGCAGCATCCGATAAACTGAGCCACCGAAGCTCACTGATAAATATTTTTGTCGGTGAGTGTGCATGCACATAACAACGCGCATCCAGTTTTTTGTTTTTAAAATGATAAGCATCCAAATACTCATAACCCAAAGCAAAAATTTGAGTTTCTAGCTGATCAATTGAGATATTCGAATTGGCAAAGGTACGAAAAGCAACATGGTCATTAACCAGTACTTCTCCCTCATTTTGAAATAAATGATAAATAGAGAGGGCTTGTGGACTGATCTTTGTATATTGTTGCCAAAGCTCTTGGTAGAAATTATTAAGTATTTTCACAGATCCCCCCAACACAACAAATGCGTTATTAGAGATTTCTATCTATACGTTAAGCAAGTTTCCCTTATTTTGCTAGTCCGTTTTGAAGTCATTCACAATTGTTTTAAAAAACGAGTTATGGAAAAATTGTAGTCAACTATCTCTGAGTTATGGTGTTTACTGAAGTGTCTAAAGTTTATTTTTGATAAATTCTTGGGAGAGAGTTTTTGACCAAGACTACCAAATTCAGCTACATTCTGTGGAGTAATGGCTGCCATTTTTGTGTGGAAGGTTGATGGAAATTGAAGGCTTTCATTAGCAAAATCAAAGCCGTTCAAATAGTCATACATCAAAATAAGTGCCCACATTCCCTCAACAAAGTGGCCACCGATACTACAGGCCATATCACCACGTTGAATCACACCGATTGATTCAGCCAACCAATCCACACCACCAATAAAAAGATCCTTTCCTAATACATATTCTGACCTGTGTGCAGCATCAATTAAGCCTAAAGCCATATTATCATTGGCAGACCAAATAATGCGTGTCTGAGGGTAACGCCCTAACATCGTGCTAAACATTCGATGGGCCTTGGAACGCGACCATTCTGCAGGAAAATATTGATTAAGCCTTAGCCCTGGAGTGCTTTGCAAAAAACCTTCTAAACCACTCTTTCTGGCCTGATAAGCTCTTGAAGACAGGTTCCCCTCCATCGCAAGTAATTGCAGTGGTTCCTGACTTTCCTCATGTTTCTTCGCAGCATGGAGCAAACAACGTGTTAGTTCCAAGCCTGCAAACGTATCATCAGGTAACATTTGTCCAATCCAATGTTTATACTGCTGCCTAGGTAATACCGTTTGGTTTTCTTCATTTAACCCTGAATTAAAAATAAAGGACTTCACGCCATATTGCTCAGCCTTTTCTAATATCAGAGGCGCTAATTTTTTATAGTTATGAAAGATAATGCCGTCAGGCCTAGTCTTTTTATTCGAAAGGACATCATTCACTTGCTGATGCATTTTCAGGAAATTTTCTTGGGCATAGTAAATTTGAAAATCTACATCTAAATCTGCTGCCGTGGCAGCCATTAAGTCATGCAGTGATTTCCAAAATCCGGATTTATCACTTAAGTCATTCTGTAAAGTACTGAACCACGCTATCTTAGGCCTGGCAGCCTCAGCTGATTCAGCAAGCAGTGAAGAACTAAAAAGCGTTAAAATAATCAGCAAAGTAATACGAATATTCATAACAACTGATACACTCTGATTACTATTTATAATTAAGTATAGGCTATTTTAAAAATTATAAAGGAGCTCAGCATGTTAAATTTTACGTTTCATAATTCAACCAAGATTATTTTCGGCAAAGGACAAATTAAAACGCTGACATCAGAAATTCCTCAAGGAGCAAAAGTTCTGATGACCTATGGTGGAGGCTCCATCAAAAAAAATGGTATTTATCAACAAGTCTGCGCTGCATTAGAAGAACATGAGTGGTTTGAGTTTTCTGGTATTGAACCCAACCCTAAATATGACACCTTAATGAGTGCACTCGAAGTTATTCGAGAACACAACATTGACTATTTACTGGCTGTTGGTGGAGGCTCTGTCATCGATGGCACCAAGTTTATTGCTGCAGCGGCACTTTATCAGGGCGAAGACCCTTGGGATATTCTGGCTAAACGTCAAGCTATTACAGAAGCTTTGCCTTTAGGTGCGGTATTAACGCTACCTGCCACAGGTAGTGAGTCAAACGGCGGCTCAGTTGTCACGCGTGATGGCAATAAACTTGCTTTTGGCAACCCTCTAGTACGCCCGATATTTGCTGTACTTGACCCTGCCGCAAGCTTGTCATTATCTGACAGGCAAGTCAGTAATGGAGTGGTAGATGCCTTTGTGCATACGATGGAGCAATACTTAACGTATCCGGTAAACGGCAATGTACAGGACCGCTTCGCTGAAGGCTTGTTATTAACGCTAATTGAAGAGGGCCCTAAAGCACTGCAAGAAGCGTTCAAAGAAGATCTTACGGTACGCGCTAACATCATGTGGTCGGCATCTTTAGCGCTCAATGGTCTAATTGGTGCAGGTGTACCTCAGGATTGGGCAACGCACATGATTGGTCATGAACTCACAGGGACTTATGGTATAGACCATGCGCGCACTCTATCTATCGTGCTACCGGCTGTAATGAAAGTATGCAGGGAAGACAAACGCGATAAACTTATTCAATATGCCAAACGTGTCTGGCAGTTGACCGAGGGAGATGACGAAGCCCTAATCAACCAGGCTATTTTACTAACTGAAGACTTCTTTCAAAAAATGAATATGCCTGTTCGCCTCGCGGAGGTAGATCTTAGCGCTTCAGATATCGATAAAATCATACCCCTGCTTGAATTGCACGGTATGACGACACTGGGCGAACATCGAAATATTACACCAGATGTGAGCAGAAAAATTCTTGAAACTGCGCTATGAATTTTAAGGGAAGTACAGCCCTTGCGACCTTGAAAATAGTGGGTTCCCGATGAAGAGACATCGGGAGTGACACGAGGAGAGGCAAGTGGCTGCTTTTATGTCCATTTTAGAACTTCTAAGACACTAAAATTTACGCATAATCATAGGGTCCACCCGTTTCTAGCGCACTCTGGTATTCTGGGAGAGCATGAATACGCTCTACATAAGCGGTAATATTGGGATATTTAGCCGCTACACCGCCCATCACACAGGCTTCTAGCGGAAAGATCATTTGAACATCTGCACCGGTTAAGCAGTCACCTACAAACCACTCTCGCTGATTTAAGTGGTTATCTATAAACGCCAGCATCACTTTAATATTTGGGCTAACGTAACCTGACATGACTTTTTTAGCAATTCCCTTAGCAATGGGCTTAACAAAGAATGGCATTGGGCTGGTGGTGACTTTATCGAAGACTATTTTTAACAATAATTGAGGCATCAGTGAGCCTTCCGAGAAGTGCATCCAGTAGGAGTAATCACGATACGCTTGCGAACCTATTTCCGGAATTGCATTTTCTTTTCCATAAGTTTGAAACAAGTACTCAACAATCGCTCCTGACTCTGCAACAGTGACATTCGCTCCCTTATCAGTAAGCACGGGAGATTTTCCCAAAGGGTGAATTTTCTTCAAACTAGCTGGGGCTAAATTAGTTACAGGGTCCCGTTCATATCTTTTTACTTCATAAGGTACGCCTAACGCTTCCAAAGCCCATAACACGCGTTGTGAACGTGAGTTTTCAAGATGATGAACAATAACCATGCGATTTCTCCATTTCTAATAAGAAGTTTATTCTTTAAAAGTACAATCATGCTTTTCACGAGCTATTGTAATAGCCTTATTTTTAAAGTTCGTATAGCATTGAATCTATTTTATATACTATTGGATCATTAAAATGCTTTGGCTAGCTCATGTGAATTTAAAGAAAGACATCGCTCACCACTGTCATAATGTGCATGAGTTTGTGGTTTGTTTGGAGGGTGAAATTAACATACATACCGACAAACAAAGCTATCAACTAGCTGCAGGGCAGGCTATTTTTATCCCGGAAAAAATCAGCCATAGTGCCAGTATCTGCCAGAGCACAAACAACCAATTATTATTTTCGTGCGTAGATGCAAGTGTATTTGATTCGCTCGCTACCGAGGCTAACCGTATTTTTCTCAAAAAACTGACTCAAACAGTCAGCCTATCAACAACGAACCCCACTGAGATGCTTAGCATTTCAGAAGAGATGCTTAAAATTATTAACGACGACTCTCCACTTAAGACCTGCATTAAAGAAAATCTATTTTTAAAATTATTATTGACGCATATTAGTGGCGATATGGCACTACAAACAAATATAGATGACCCTGCGGCTGAACGAATGAGCCTTGCAAAAAGTTGGATAGAGAAGCATTACACTGAAGAAGTCACCCTTGAAAAAGTGGCTCAACAAGTCAATATGTCCAGAAGCCATTTCGCCCGACAATTTCGCCAGCACACTGGCTTCAGCGTGATAGATTACTTACTCAAAGTGCGCTGTGATGCGGTAGCAGGTTTGCTCATTCAATCAAATACCGATATTTCTGAAATAGCCTTTTCGGTCGGTTTTAGTAACCTAAGCCATTTTTACCGTCACTTTAAAAAACGTTACGGCTCAACACCCAGAGCTTTTAGACAAATGATTCGAAACCAGGGCGTTGCCTTATCAGCATAAAAACCATTACCCGGTATTTCCTGACTTCGTAAAAATCAATAGATGGTTATTGGCAGGCATGTCATGGTTTGCTTTCAATTGCAGGCCCTTATCTATAGCCAAACTAACTATTTCATTTAACTCTTTAATACCTGCGTCAGGATTTACATCCGCTTTCAGCCACTCATCCAAACGGGCATTGCCTTCACTGGTAAAGCCATTTTGATTGTAGGGACCATATAATGCGAGCAATCCTTGTTTTTTGATATGCTTTGAAATACCGGCAAACATTGAATGTACACTTTGCATACTAATGAAGTGTACGAGATTTGCGCTGTAGCAATAGTCATAAACTTGATCTCCCCAATCTTCATCTTCTACATTAAGCATCATGGGTGGTTTTAGGTTTTTTAATGTTGCCTCGTTAATCCATAAACGAGCGCCCTCTAGAGCAGGCTCTAAATCACTCGTTTGCCAATTTAAATGAGGTAAACGCTCAGCAAGATACACTGCATGTTGCGCGGTGCCGCAGGCTAACTCCAAAACCGAGCCAGGTTTATTGAAATATTGCTTCAAGCTTTGATAAATAGGCGTTTGGTTTCTAAGGCAGGGCTGACTCACAGGTTTAGGCATATTGGTTTCGCTATCGTGACGGCTTCGTACTAATATAGTGCTAAGTTTACAAATATAGCACCTTGGAGCAAAACATGAATAAAATCATTCTCATTACTGGCGCAAATCGCGGTATTGGTTTGGAACTAAGCCGCCATTATATTGCACAAAATGATCAAGTAATTGCGGTCTGTCGTGAAAGCTCTGACGAGATTGAAGATTTAGCTGATTTAGTCATCAGCGGAATTGACCTTACTCTGGATAACGCAATGGATACGGTGCTTCAGGTTGTGAAAATGGCACATGGAGATGACTTTAATATTGACATATTAATAAACAATGCGGGCTTATTTCAAAACGAAACCCTCAAGGCCATGGACATTGATCAGATCCGCCAGCAAATTGAAGTAAACACGCTTGCCCCTCTAAAAGTGGTTCACGCACTCCTCCCTCATTTAAAAACAGGCAGTAAAATAGCCAATATCACTAGCCGGATGGGCAGCATAGAAGATAATACTTCAGGTGCTTATTATGGCTACCGTGCCAGTAAAGCGGCGTTAAATGCTTTTGGAAAATCTTTAGCGATGGATTTAAAACCAAAAGGCATTGCCGTGGCTCAGCTACACCCTGGGTTTGTACAAACCAGAATGGTCGGCTTTAATGGCGACATCTCTCCAGAGCAA
>ENA-OSET01003342-OSET01003342.1-sediment-metagenome-genome-assembly--contig:-NODE-3342-length-14834-cov-11.235685_pt1 | contig 14834 bp, 18 predicted proteins | sample MGYA00237882_ERZ534229 | MGnify/ENA primary metagenome ERZ534229 (study PRJEB26408, sample SAMN06266212) | sediment metagenome | isolation source: Hudson Canyon methane seep mesocosm | place... | reverse complement strand
TTGTATGCAAGGCGAAGTTCATCTGAATTCATCACCGAATTAAGGTGACTCACTGGTGACCACACCTTATCTATAGAAGCATCTAATGCTTCCATAGGTAAAATTAACGAAGCCCATGATGGATTTGCATTGTTTTTCAGCACATCGTTAACGGTTTCTTTCGCTTGGTCTAATACCTTATTTAATGCGACCTCAACATGCTCTGGTTTGATCGCTGAGAATGCCGGCAAGGTATTATTTTCTAATAAAGGATTGGTCATAGTCGTTTACACAGTGATTAATAATAAAGTGATTATACTGCAAGGGATGTGAGAAGGCTTGTTTGGCGTAAATGTGACGCTGACATTTATTTATAAGACTTCGTTTATAATTTAGTTGTAAACATACCACGCTAGAATAAATTACAAGGGTTTCATACCACATAAACTTGATCCGCCTCTTAGACCATGCGATTATCGTGTCTAATTTAGATATATAAGTTTAGGATAAACACGTGCGAACAATCACATTACTATTAAAAACCAGCCTATTGAGTAGCATTCTATTGCTATCGGCTTGTGCTACGACCAATTCATCGGTTGAAGCTAATGACCCTTTTGAAGGTTATAACCGCGCAGTTTATGCATTTAATACCACGGTTGATAAAGCAATAATCAAACCGGTAGCTAAAGGCTACGATGCCGTATTACCTGATCCCATTCAAATGGGTGTAAGTAACTTTTTCAGTAACTTAAATGAAATCACGGTCATTCTTAATGACTTGCTGCAGCTTAAATTTGGTCAAGCTGTAGATGATACAGGTCGCTTCCTACTTAATAGTACTGTCGGTTTTGCCGGAATATTTGATGTCGCAGGTCATGCTGGTCACACAGGACATGATGAAGATTTTGGCCAAACATTAGGTGTATGGGGAGTTGAGCCAGGCGCTTATACTGTTTTACCTTTCTTTGGCCCACGTAATGTTCGTGATTCATTTGGTCTTGTTGGCGATATCCTCACGGATCCAGTTACCTATGTGGATGATGTGGGTGCTCGCAATGCATTGACGGCACTAAAAGTTATCGATTCACGTGCCAATTTATTAGGTGTACAAAAAGTACTTGATGAAGCCGCAATGGATGAATATAGCTATGTTCGTGATGCTTATATACAACGTCGCCAAAACCTTGTTTATGATGGTAACCCACCTGAAGAAGACTTCGACGTCTTTGAAGACTAAGCCCTCTTCAACTAGTTTGCGTATATAATAAGAAGCCGGACAGCAGTTCGGCTTTTTTTATACCTTACATTTAAAGATTTAATTCATATTTATGACTACCGTACTTTTTATTTTAGCCATTGTTGCCGGTTTTGCTGTTCTCATTTGGGGCGCCGATCGCTTTGTTGATGGTGCAGCCAATATTGCCACTAACTTTGGTGTTTCCCCCCTCATTGTGGGTCTAACTATTGTTGGTTTTGGTACCTCCGCACCTGAAATGCTCGTGTCTGCCTTAGCGTCATTTGATGGTGCGCCTGCTTTGGGTATTGGTAATGCACTGGGTTCGAATATCGCTAATATTGGTATGGTGCTGGGCATTACAGTTCTAGTGGCACCTCTTGCTGTTAACTCAGCTACATTAAGACGTGAATTTCCGATGCTGGCCTTTGTTATGGCGGTTTCTCTACTTCTAGTATGGGATCTGCATTTAGGTCATATGGATGGCATTATTTTATTCTCTGGTTTTATCCTGACATTGTTTGGCATGGCTTATCTTGCGGTTCGCAGCACTAAAAGTGACCCCATCGAACAAGAATTTGAACAAGAGTATGCCGAAGCGTCAATGACAACTAAACAATCTATTGTCAGTTTTATTATTGGCCTTACCGCATTACTTGCTGGTTCAAAAGCATTGGTTTGGGGAGCAACCGGCGTAGCTCAATTACTTGGTGTCAGTGATCTTATTATCGGTTTAACCATTGTTGCCATTGGTACCAGCCTGCCTGAATTAGCGGCTACCATCATTTCAGCCTTGAAAAATGAACATGATATTGCTGTCGGTAATATATTAGGCTCTAATATGTTTAATCTACTTGCCGTATTAGCAATGCCAGGTCTTATTCAACCATCAACTATTGATCCAGCGTTATTACAACGTGACTTCCCGTTCATGGTAGGTTTATTGATCATTCTCTATTTCTTTGCCCGCCGAGGCCATCAAGGAAAGATTGGTCGTTTTGCCGGCGTCACTATGTTATCTGTTTATATCGCTTATAATGGCTTACTTGCCTATCAAAGTATGTCAGGAATGCCCGCGTGACCGATACTGAAGCACAACAACTTAAGTCTTTAGGACTTGCCGTTATCAATACCGAACTTGAGGCTATTTCGGCCTTATGCGATCGTATTGATGATGATTTTGTTACAGCTTGCCAACACTTATTGAAATGTGAAGGTCGCATCGTTGTTATTGGTATGGGAAAATCAGGTCATATTGGTGGCAAGATTGCTGCCACATTAGCCAGTACCGGTAGCCCAGCATTTTTTGTTCACCCAGGTGAGGCCAGCCATGGTGATTTAGGTATGATCACCGATAAAGATGTGGTGCTTGCTTTATCTAATTCGGGTGAAACATCTGAAGTATTGACGATTTTACCTTTGATCAAACGCCTCGCGATCCCTTTAATCGCCATGACCGGAAAACCACAGTCAACAATTGCTAAAAGTGCCAATGCACACCTTGATGTCAGTGTAGCTCAAGAAGCCTGCCCGCATGGTTTAGCGCCAACATCAAGTACCACCACAGCGCTTGTAATGGGCGATGCATTAGCCATTGCCTTATTAGAGTCACGCGGTTTTACTGCCGAAGATTTTGCCTTATCACACCCTGGTGGTAATCTCGGTCGCCGTTTATTGCTGCATGTCAGCGATATTATGCATACTGGTGACACTATTCCGACCATTAATGATAAAGCGTTGATCAGTGATGCCTTGGTCGAAATGACCAATAAAGGGCTTGGCATGACGGCCGTAGTGGATGATGACAATAATATCGCGGGCATCTTCACCGATGGTGATTTACGCCGTGTTATAGCGCAAACACTTGACGTTCATACCACAGCAATTACTGACTATATGACAGTCGATTGCATTACCGGTCAAGCCACCATGTTAGCCGCTGAAATTTTAGAATTAATGCAACGCCACAAGATTAATGCTTTACTCATCACCAATGATCAACAACAACTGGTGGGCGCCATTAATATGCACGACTTGCTTCGTGCCGGTGTTGTATAACAACTGACAGAACATTAGGATTTATTATGCAAGATATTCTCGCTCGAACCAAAGATATAAAACTGGTTATTTTTGATGTTGATGGTGTACTCACTGATGGCAGTATTATAATTGGTGATGATGGCGAAGAATATAAAGCGTTTCATTCTCGTGATGGTCACGGCATGAAACTCTTACAATATACAGGGGTCGAAATTGGCATTATTACCGGCCGCACCTCTAAAGTAGTTGAACACCGTATGAATAGCTTAGGCATCAATCACCTTTACCAAGGGCAGAGAGTTAAATTACCTGCCTTTGAAGAATTAATTGAACGTTTAGATTTAAAACCTGAACAATGCGCTTATGTCGGTGATGATTGGGTGGACTTGTCGATTATGAGCCGTGTGGGCTTGGCTATTGCAGTGCAAGATGCGGATGCTGTTGTCAAAAAACATGCCCATTGGATCACGCCAGCTAAAGGCGGAAAAGGTGCTGCACGTGAAGTCTGTGAATTAATAATGGAAGGTCAAGGCACCTTACAAGATCAAATTGAACGTCACTTCTAACCTTACTTTTCTAGCTAAAATTCTCCTACCTCTGTTGGTAGTAGCCATTCTGTGGCTATTGTCAGGAGATGATCCGGTGCAACCAGTCAATAAACAAAGTGACGTTAATAAAGCCAGTGATTACGCCATGACTGACTTCACACTGACTGTTATGGATAAAAATGGTAATCCTTCACGTATTATTGCTGGTAAAGCAATGGCACATTACCCTGAAGATGACAGTACTGAAGTAATTATGCCTTCAGCCCAATTTCTTGAAGCAGGAAAGGATACCTGGTTGATCAACGCTGAAAAAAGTACAACGCAAGGAAAAGGGGATGATATTTTGCTCATCGGTAATGTCATTATTAGCCAAAAAGAAAACCCTGATGTGGAATTGCGGACTGAACAGTTAAATTTAGATACACTACACAATACGGCATACACGGATCTTGCCGTCACTATGAAGTCACCCTACGGCGCTACTGAGTCCGTTGGTTTACATGCTTCACTTGAAGATAAAATGATCAATCTCCATTCGAGAGTAAAAGGACATTATGATGCGCCAACAATACAATAATTTATTCATCACATTATTTTTACTATTGCCAAGTTTAGCTTGGTCACTACCCAGTGATCGTGAAAAACCTATCGATATTGAAGCCGATCATGCTCAACTTGATGACGAAAAAGGCATAACCCAATACAAAGGCACCGCCATTTTGACCCAAGGGTCTTTGCGCATTGAAGGTGATACGATCACTTTTTATTACGATGATAATAAACAACTGACTAAAGCCATTGCCCAAGGTAAATTAGCCAAATACCAACAAATTCAAAAAGCCGGTGAAAAGCCCATTCGAGCCCAAGCCTACACCATGGAATATCATGCCCAATCACAAAAAATATACCTAATAGGCAAAGGCCATGTTTGGCAAAATGGCGATGAATTTAGTGGTGATAGAATCGAATATGATATTGCTAAAAATATTGTAAATGCGCGATCTAAGCCTGTTAAAGAGGGCACAACACCTCGTAAAGGCGAACGTATTCATATTATTATTCAGCCGCCAGGTAGCAAGAAAAAAACAACATCTGCAGCAAAAAAAGTAGCACCGCTAACAAAAGTGACACCAAATACGGCTGCTGAAAAAGAAAAAAGTGATGCTTATCCAACAGCGACAAATACAACAAATTTAAATGTGCGTACTGGTCCTGGTACACAATACAATAAACTAGGCATATTTCGGATGAATACCGATCTCATTATTCTCACCGAACAAAAAGACTGGGTTCAAGTAAGAGGTTTGGTTGATGATCAAGTTATCATTGGCTGGGTTTCTCGTCGTTATATTCAAGTCACAAACTAATTGGAATAAGCAGCTAAAATGAGCATATTATCTGCCCAAGCATTATCGAAGCGCTATGGCGATCGCACTGTCGTTAAAGATATTTCACTCGAAGTGAACAGTGGAGAAATCGTGGGTCTATTAGGCCCTAATGGTGCAGGGAAAACGACCAGCTTTTATATGATTGTCGGCTTAGTCCCTGTTGATCATGGCACTATATTTCTGGATCAACGTGAATTAACCCACGATCCCATTCATCAACGTGCACAATTGGGTATTGGTTATTTGCCACAAGAGGCATCGATATTCCGTAAACTCAGTGTGGCTGATAATATTTATGCCATCATCGAAACACGTGATGATATTGATTTAGAACAAAAACAAGACTTGCTTGAACGACTATTAGGCGATTTCCATATTGATCATATCCGTGACTCCATTGGTATGGCTTTATCGGGTGGTGAACGTCGCCGTGTCGAAATTGCCCGCGCTTTGGCAATGGATCCACAATTCATCTTATTGGATGAACCCTTCGCTGGTGTTGATCCTATTTCAGTACTCGATATTCAAGGCATCATCAAAGAATTGGCTCAACAGGGCATTGGTATTTTAATCACCGATCATAATGTTCGCGAAACACTGAAAGTATGTGAACGTGCTTATATTTTCAATGAAGGTGAAGTTATTGCAAAAGGGTCACCTGAAACGATCATGAAAGATAAACGCGTATTAAGTGTCTATCTTGGCAGGGATTTCCGTCTCTAATTGAAGTGACTCAAATACCATGACAGATACAACCAAAATGACGACAGCAGTGACAAAAAGACACCGTGCCCATCAAATATTTGAGATTGAACATCATGGTCTAGCGCGTCTGATCAACCTTGTCATTCTACTTTTAATAGCATTAACGGTCGTTATTGTATTTGCCGAAACCATCCCTCAAGTCCGTGATGACTACATCACATGGTTTGTCTGGTTTGAATATGTCTCTATCGCCTTATTTTCTATTGAATATATCGCCCGCCTCTGGAGTGCGGCTGAAATTGATCCTGAACAACCTTGGCGTAGTCGATGGCGGTATGCAAAAAGTCCATTAGCACTGGTTGATCTTTTAGCTGTTGCGCCCTTTTATTTCGGTCTATTTATCCAATTAGACACTCGTTATCTCAGAGTGGTGCGTTTATTACGTATTCTGAAACTCACACGTTATTCACGTTCATTAACGACGCTGCTACAAGTATTAAAAAATGAAATGCCTGGCATTATTTCAGCATTAGGTATTCTTTTAATACTGATTGTCTTTGCCTCTGCCGGCATTTATTTAGTTGAACGCGATGCACAACCAGAAGCCTTTGGTTCAATCCCTCAAGCGATGTGGTGGGCTACAATAACCCTCACAACCGTCGGTTATGGTGATGTTGTACCTATCACACTAGCAGGTAAAGCATTGGGCATTGTGATTACCATCTTAGGTGTAGGTTTTGCAGCCTTACCTGCTGGTATTATCGCCAGTGGTTTTACCATTGAAATGCAAAACCGTCGTGATGAATTTAGAGCTAAACTAATGTCTTCATTAACGGACGGTAAACTGACTCATGAAGAACTTCGTGATATTGAACAACTTAGAACGTCATTAGGCCTATCAATAAAAGAAAGTAAGGCATTGATTAGATTGGCTGGTACCGGACACCTTACCCACTGTCCTCACTGTGGTGAAGATCTTTCTGTTCACCCTTAAGTGATTTACTTGCCTTTAATTTTTGCCTTCAGCTTACCGTGTTGAAGTCGAATAGTGATCTCTTGACCTAGTTCAACATCATCAGCATTTCGTATCACTTGCCCTGTTTCAGCTAACGTTGTAATACTGTAGCCACGCTCCAAGGTATTTAAAGGACTCACTGCCGCCAATGTTCTCATTTTCTGCGATAAGTCCGCTTTATGCTGGTCAATTATTGTCTGGATTGAACTATCTAACTGCTTCTTCGCTTGCTCAAGCTTCGTCTGTTGCTGAGTAATTACCGGTAATGGAGAGCGAAATTGTAAACGTTGCACTAGCGTTTTCTGTTGAGAAGAAAATTGATCTAGCTGGTGTTTTACGGCCTGCTGCAAGCGTTCATTCAAATGACTCAACTGATATTGATTTGCTGCAATCTTGGCCTGAGGGTGTTTTAATCTCACCGACCAATAATCCAGTTGCTGACGTTTAGTATTGATAATGTGTGAACACTGACGTTTTAACTGCTGAGTCAAAACATCTAAACGTTGCATTTGCTGATTTATCATCGTCAGAGGTTGTGGCAATCGTTGTTTTAAATTCAATACATGGCGCTGTTCATCATGGAGGCGATGGTTGATTAATAAACTGAGGCGGCGACTATGACTGTGTATTTTTGCCAACAATTGTAGCGCATCGGGAACTGCTAACTCAGCGGCGGCTGACGGTGTAGCGGCTCTAACATCGGCAACAAAATCAGCAATGGTAAAATCGACTTCATGGCCCACAGCACTGATAACGGGGATGTCACAAGCAAAAAGTGCGCGAGCAACAAGCTCATCATTAAAACTCCACAAATCTTCTAATGAACCACCACCTCGCCCGACAATTAACAGCTCACACTCTTGTCTGCTATCGGCCAATGCAATCATCGTCGCAATTTGTTTTGCCGAATCGCCACCCTGTACTGCAACGGGATAAAGAATGACATTCGCAGCAGGAAAGCGACGCTTTAATACTGTTAAGATATCGTGTACTGCAGCGCCATCTGGCGATGAAACAACGCCAATACTTTGTGGTGCTGAGGGCAGATCTTTTTTATGTGCTTGGTCAAATAAACCCTCTTCACCAAGACGGTGTTTTAAGGCCTCATAAGCACGCTGTAAAGCACCACTACCCGCCTCTTCCATATGTTCAACAACAAGCTGAAACTCACCTCGCCCCTCATATAAGGTAACGCGGACTCGCAATAAAATCTGCATGCCATTTTTCGGTGTAAACCGTACATTTCGATTACGATTTCTAAACATCGCACAACGCACTTGCGCAGCTTCATCTTTTAATGTGAAATAAATATGACCTGAAGCAGGCATGGCGAGGTTAGATATTTCCCCCTCCACCCAGATAAGCGGAAAGGAACCTTCCAGTACGCCTCTTGCTTCACGAACCAATCGTGAAACGGCATAAACCTCTTTGACCGGTCTGGAAGCTAATGTTGAATTACTATCTAGTGCCATAAAAAACTTAGAAAAAAAGTGTAAATATTGTTATAATTGACTGGATAATACCATATGTACTATCAGGAACATGCCTTATGAGAATCGCCCAAGAAGCCCTAACCTTCGACGATGTTTTGTTACTACCCGCTTACTCTAACGTAATGCCTCGGGATGTTAACTTAACAACTAAACTTACTCGAGATATTAACATTAATATTCCGCTGCTATCTGCAGCGATGGATACAGTAACCGAAAGTCGTTTAGCTATCGCTATCGCACAAGAAGGTGGCCTAGGTATTCTGCATAAGAATATGACTATTGAAGAACAAGCGAATGAAGTGCGTAAAGTAAAACGCTTCGAAAGCGGTGTTGTTCGTGATCCAATCACTGTTTCACCAACATCTACTATCGGTGAAGTTCTTGAGTTAACCCACGCTAATAAGTTTTCAGGAATGCCCGTTGTCGATGGCAATGATCTTGTTGGTATCGTTACCAGCCGTGATTTACGTTTTGAAACACATTTTGATAATCCTGTTTCATCGGTGATGACAACTAAAGAAAACTTGGTTACAGTCAAAGAAAATGCAGACAAAAAAGAAGTTTTAAATTTACTTCATACTAACCGTATCGAGAAAGTGCTTGTTGTTGATGATAACTTCCACCTTCAAGGCATGATTACAGTTAAAGATATTCAAAAATCAACAGAAAACCCATTGGCATCTAAAGATGATCAACAACGTTTACGTGTGGGTGCTGCAACCGGTATTGGCGCTGAAAGTCAGGCTCGTGTGAAAGCGCTAGCTGAAGCAGGTGTTGATGTGATTGTTGTTGATACTGCTCATGGTCATTCACAAGGTGTATTAGACCAAGTGCGCTGGGTTAAAGATAATTTCCCTCAAGTACAAGTAATCGGTGGCAATATCGCGACAGGCGCTGCAGCAACTGCTTTAGTTGCAGCCGGTGCAGATGCCGTTAAAGTAGGTATCGGTCCAGGTTCAATTTGTACAACTCGTATCGTTGCTGGTGTCGGTGCTCCTCAAATTACAGCCATTAGTAATGTCGCTAAAGCACTTGAAGGAACTGGCGTTCCATTAATCGCTGATGGTGGTATTCGTTACTCTGGTGATGTCGCGAAAGCACTTGTTGCTGGCGCTCACACTATCATGTTGGGTGGTATGTTTGCAGGTACTGAAGAAGCACCAGGCGAAGTTGAATTATTCCAAGGTCGTTCATACAAATCATACCGTGGTATGGGTTCATTAGGTGCGATGCAACAAAAACAAGGTTCAAGTGATCGCTACTTCCAAGAATCAAGTGAAGCCGACAAATTAGTACCAGAAGGTATTGAAGGTCGCGTTCCATTTAAAGGTAACCTTGGTCCTGTGATTCATCAATTACTGGGTGGTATTCGTTCTAGTATGGGTTATACAGGCAGCGCTACAATTGAAGATATGCGTACTAAACCTGAGTTTGTTCGTGTAACCACAGCCGGAATGAATGAAAGTCATGTCCATGATGTGACGATTACGAAAGAAGCACCTAACTACCGCGTTTAATTAATATTAGAGACCTTGCTGAATAAAGCAACGCTCTATACATATACCAGTAGAATGTCATTCCCGAAATCTTCTATCGGGAATCTATAATAACCACTGGATCCCCGCTAAAAACCAGCGGGGATGACGGTTATATCATCGTGACAAGACTTGCAATATTGTCATGAAAATAACTTATTTTTATTTCAGAGATGACTATGAGCCACAATATTCACGACCACCGAATTCTTATTCTTGATTTTGGATCACAATATACCCAACTGATTGCACGTCGTATTCGTGAAGCCGGTGTTTACTGTGAATTAAGAGATCCTGAAATCACACCAGCTGAATTAAAAGAATTTAACCCTAAAGGTATTATTCTTTCAGGTGGCCCTGATTCAACTATTGGCTCTGAAGCACCATCTGCACCCCAGTTTGTATTTGAGCTAGGTATTCCTGTTCTCGGTATTTGTTATGGCATGCAAACTATGGCCATGCAATTAGGTGGTCAAGTTGAGTCATCTGAGCATCGTGAGTTTGGTTATGCTCAAATCCGTGCCCGTGGCCACTCTGCTTTATTACGTGATATTCAAGATCACACCACTGAAGAAGGTTATGGTCTACTTGATGTGTGGATGAGTCATGGTGACCGTGTCGCCGCCCTTCCAGAAGGCTTTAAAGTCATTGCCAGTACTGACAGTGCACCTTTTGCCGGCATGGCTGATGAAGAACGAAAATTCTATGGTGTTCAATTCCATCCAGAAGTGACACACACAGTGCAAGGTCAACGTATTATTGAGCGCTTTTTAACCGATATTTGTGGCTGTGAAACGCTATGGACATCGGCTCAAATCATTGAAGACAGCATTTCAACAGTTCGTGAACAAGTTGGTACTGACGACGTTTTATTAGGACTGTCTGGTGGTGTTGACTCCTCTGTTGTCGCCGCCCTTTTACACCAAGCCATTGGTGATCAATTGACCTGTGTGTTTGTTGATAATGGTTTGCTTCGTGAAAATGAAGGCGATGATGTTATGGCCATGTTTGCTAAAAATATGGGTATTAAAGTTATTCGAGTTGATGCAGAACAACGCTTCCTTGATGAACTTGCTGGTGAAAATGAACCAGAAGCAAAACGTCGCATTATTGGTCGTGTTTTTGTTGAAATTTTTGAAGAAGAATCAAATAAACTCACCAATGTTAAATGGTTAGCCCAAGGTACAATCTACCCAGATGTTATCGAATCAGCAGCCGCTAAAACAGGTAAAGCCCAAGTGATTAAAACACATCACAATGTAGGTGGCTTACCAAAACATATGACCTTAAAACTGCTTGAACCTTTACGTGAATTATTTAAAGATGAAGTACGTAAACTTGGTGTTGAACTTGGTTTACCTCGCGATATGGTTTACCGTCACCCATTCCCAGGTCCAGGCCTAGGCGTACGTATTTTGGGTGAAGTGAAAAAAGAATTTGCCGACTTATTACGTAAAGCAGATAAAATCTTTATCGATGAACTGTATGCTCACGATCTTTATGACAAAACTAGTCAAGCCTTTACCGTATTTCTACCAGTAAAATCGGTAGGCGTAATGGGTGACGGTCGTCGTTATGATTATGTTGTATCACTACGTGCCGTTGAAACCATTGACTTTATGACCGCTCGTTGGGCACATCTTCCTTATGATTTCCTTGGTTTAGTATCTAATCGAATCATCAATGAAGTCGAAGGGATATCTCGTGTTACTTATGATATCTCGGGTAAACCACCAGCTACGATCGAGTGGGAATAGTTAATTGCGTATAAGTCATTGTTATATAACACATTTGACAGTTACAAACCTTTGTAAGTAAAATATACATTTATTGATAAATCAATACGTTGTAAATATTACTTACAAAGAAACTACAAACTTATGGCAACTACACCAACTCAATCGTCTGACAAGCCCAAAAGAATACGTAAAAACAAACCTAAAATAAGAACAGCAGAACATCTGTTATATGACGGTGAAGCGTTGTTATTTAGAACTCCACCATCAGGAAATGTTTGGCAGTTTCAGATGTGGATCAGAGAAAATCAAGAATACCTGAGGCGATCAACTCGCACTAAAGATCTTGATCAAGCAATCATTATCGGTAGAGATTTATATTTAGATACTCACGCAAAGATGAGAAATTCTCAGCCAGTTTTTCCAAAAACGATAAAAGAAATATCAGATAAGTTTCTTGAATATAAAAAGAAAGATGTTGGCATTCTTAGAACTCATGCTCGTTGGGTCACTCTTCGCTCTCAAGTAAAACATATGCTCGCTTTTATTGGTGAAAGAACAAAAATAACAGATATCTCAAAGAACAAATGGGATGATTATTTCTTATTCAGAAAGACAAATCATCCAAATGTCGTAGATACAACGCTTAATAATGAAAAAAACACCATTCGCTCCTTTTATCGCTTCGCTATTTCACGTAAGTATATTCCTCTAACTGAACTACCAGAGTTTCAAAAACTTTCAAGAGAAAGTCGTCGCCGCGAGGCATTTGATACCGAAGACTGGCGAAAAATATACAACTTCATGAGAAGTAATAAGTGGTCAAAACATGAAAATGATAAAGTAGTAGAACAACGGTTTTTCATTCGGCAGTTTGCTCTTATTTTGGTAAATACTGGCATTCGCTTTGGTGAAGCACGACGGTTACAGTGGCGTAATATCAAAATCACTAAAGAACAAGCCGGTAAAGATAAAACTGAGCAAATTGTAAAAATAAGTTTTGATAAAGAACAAACAAAAAACAAGAAGGCAAGAATAGTTATAGGCAGACGTGGTGACGTATTTGAACGAATAAAAAAATACTCAAAACATACCAATCCTAACGACTATGTTTTTATTAATAATGAAACTGGTGAGCAGTTAGTCAGGGATATTTACTACAAACACTGGAACTACCTAATCAATGAAACGGGGCTAAATAAGCAACGAGTAGATAATTCATTCTATTGCCTAAGGCATACCTATGCCACATGGCGACTTTACGCTCATACAGATGTTTTTCTACTTGCTCGTAACATGGGAACATCCGTAAAGTTTATAGAAGACCACTACGGTCAAACCAAACAAGAATTAATGACAGAGCATCTAACTAAACTACAGCAAAAAGACGAAGCATCAAGATATCTATTTGATAATGTTGATATTGATTTATAGCAATATCGCCTCATAAAAAATCTCATCCAATGCCAATGCCACCAGCGTATCGGCATCGGATGAAATATCAGCAAGGTCAGATTTAGCCAGTTGATAAAAATACTCATAGATCAGATCACTGATATCTTTACTTCGTTTGTCGGCTACAGCCATCATTACTTCTTTAACTTGTTCAGTTGTCTTCATACTGAATCGCTTCATCTTAATAGAACTCCATTTATGGCGTATTACTCGTATAACGATTAACGAGATTCCTGACGCTTCATTTTAGAAAGATATAGAAATACAGATAGCCTGATCACATCTGATACTGTTTTATGTGAAGCCGAGGAATATTCCTCCAGTTCAGTTAGTAAAATTTCATCACATCTGAACGCTTTCATTATTTTAGCCATTGATTTATACCTCTAATGTCTTCGTGATTTATTGAGATTCATTGCCATTGAGCCGATAGAGAAATGAAGCGACCTCATTAGGATGTTAATCTTCTCATTAGTATCATCTGTTGCTTGGAGTCTTTTTAGTGCCGCTTTTAGTTTCCGTTCTACTGCGATGCCAAAGATTAGACCTTCATCTATGGTTGCTTCAGTGGTGATGGATTCATCTACGAACTGCTTATAAGTCTTCATATTAGTCTTCTTGGTTATTAGTGATTATTAGATTGATGATTGTATTTATTTGATTAGTTATCTGAATGAACTCAGGTGATGATTTCTTGTGGCTGAATGTTTCTTTATTGAGATACTCAAGGGCGATACCTAAGTCAGTTATTTGATTATTCATTGATTGATTCCTATTGGTTAGTTGTCCATTTATTTTATCCAAGTTTCACTAACAAGACTAAATTCGCTAGTGTGTATTTTCACAAGTATTTTATGAACAGATAAGGACTATCAGTATTCGACTGTGAGGTGTTTTACAAGTATTTTACGAACAGATAAGGACTATCAGTATTCGACTGTGTGCTTCTAAACTTGTAATCTTGCTCTTGCTACGTCTTGATTCTTTTTTGATTTCATTTTTGCCACATAAAAAGCAGAGCCATTATGTGGAACTTCCATCTCTGTAATTAGCCCAGAAATTTTGAACCAGAAATTCTTAGAAATTTCTTTCATCTCATTAATTTCAATATGCGAAGGCACATCTATAATCGCATGGATATGTATTTTTTCATCACCACCTTTAAATCCCTCAATATACCCAATGTTCGGGACCGTTTTGCCGTAACGCCGGAAAGCATTTTTAAGTGTTTTCTGGCTAATATGATTAATGAATGAAGTGTATTTTTTCTCCATTTTCTCGCAATCAATTTCAAACCGACTAGTCAAAGTAAGTTTGAGAGGATTGCTGTAAGACTTTATTTCCTTATGAGTCTCCAATCCAAGAGCATGCGCCTTGCCTATATTGGAGAATGGATAGTTTTCTATATCGGCTTTTACTCTGGGCAGGTTTTTACTATTTTTTGCTAGTAAAAAACTAAGTTCTTTGAAGTTATCATCATATCGGTTGCTAGATAGCGCCTTGGTTATAAATTCTCTGTCTGTTTTAATGCTCATAATGTTATTTATAAAACTTTCGTATTACCTCTTTATTCTATGTAGTAATACTTATAAAGCAGTATAATCAAAGTGGGGGTTTTGATTATAGAAGGGAATACTGATTGAATATAAAGAAGTAAAGGAGTTGAGATCGATGATTGATGAAGGAAATAAGTTTTCTGTTGA
>ENA-OSET01003340-OSET01003340.1-sediment-metagenome-genome-assembly--contig:-NODE-3340-length-14837-cov-13.680352_pt1 | contig 14837 bp, 14 predicted proteins | sample MGYA00237882_ERZ534229 | MGnify/ENA primary metagenome ERZ534229 (study PRJEB26408, sample SAMN06266212) | sediment metagenome | isolation source: Hudson Canyon methane seep mesocosm | place... | reverse complement strand
ACGACCAATGCCCGCAATGTCCTGTTCAGCTGTGAGCTTAATACTTGTGTCAGGATCACCTGCAGCTTTGTATTGGTCATAGGTCGCATGGTCTATATCAGAGTACAGTCCTGTTTCAAGATCAACAATTTTGACATCAAACTGTTCGAACACGGCATTAACATCCGCTTCTTCAGATAATAATCCTGTCACCGCCAAGATGTTTTTCTTAATATCTGCTTCTTTATTAGCAAGCTGCAGAGGTTTAAACATGACTGCAGAGGTTGATACCAATACAGAACACACTAAACATAGTAACGCTGCAACAATGATCGTTTTAGTTGGATTGTCATTTGGTAAGCTAAGAAGTTTGCCAATAACCCCTGGGTTTTTAGTATTTTCAGTCATAGTGTTAGCTTCGCTCTACTCGACGTTTAATATTGGCTTGCACGACAAAGTAGTCAATCAGTGGTGCAAAGAGATTGGCAAATAAAATTGCCAACATGATTCCTTCAGGAAATGCAGGATTTATGACCCGAATAATCACGGTCATAAAACCAATTAATGCACCGTAAATCCAGCGACCTTTATTAGTCATCGCAGCAGATACTGGGTCGGTAGCCATAAAGATCATACCGAAGGCAAAACCACCTAAAGTTAAATGCCAATACCAAGGCAAGGCAAACATAGGGTTGGTATCACTACCAATAAGGTTGAATAATAACGTTGTAGCTATCATTCCAAAGAAGACACCAAAGATAATTCGGTATGAGGCAACACGAGTATAGAGCAAGAATGCCGCACCAAATAAGCAGGCTAGGGTTGATACCTCACCCATAGAACCTTGCATTGAACCTAAGAATGTTTGTGTCCAAGTGAAACCTGCATCTGTAATGGCCTCTAAACCACCTTGAGCACCTAAAGATAAAGGTGTTGCACCAGAGTAACCGTCAATGGCTGTCCACACGCCATCACCTGACATGGAAGCGGGATAAGCAAAGTATAAAAATGCACGACCTGTTAAGGCTGGGTTTAAGAAGTTTTTACCTGTGCCACCAAAGACTTCTTTACCTAATACCACACCGAAGATGATACCTAATGCAACCTGCCATAAAGGCGTAGATGCAGGTAAGATTAAGGTGTAAAGCATTGAAGTAACAAGAAAACCTTCATTAACTTCATGATTACGTACAGCAGCAAATAAGACTTCAAATGTACCGCCGGCGATCAAGGTCGTTAAGTAGATCGGTAGGAAATAAAGTAGGCCATGAAGCATGCTGGCAGCAATACTATTGGGATCAAATCCGACACCAATATAGCCCAAAACAGACCCTCTCCAGCCATCTAAAGCAGTCATGCCTAGCTCAGCCATAGCACTGTTTGCTTGATGTCCTGTATTCCATAACATCATTAAGATGACAGGGAATGTGGCAATAACAACATAGGTCATTAAACGTTTGAGATCGATACCGTCACGTACATGTGGAGAGCCACGCGTATTGTCAGCTGGCGAATATAGGAATGTATCAATCATTTCATAAACAGCAAACCACTTATGATATGGCCCGCCTTTATGGAATAAAGGTTCCTTCTTATCAAGGAAACGTCGTAAACGCGACATAGTTACCCTTCTTTTTCTATTTGAGTGAGGTTAGCTCGTAGTATCGGACCGTAGTCGAATTTGCCTGAACATACGAAAGAGCAAAGAGCGAGATCTTCTTCATCGAGTTCTAAACAACCAAGCGCTTGCGCTGCATCAGTGTCTTTAACGACTAAAGCTCGTAATAATTGTGTAGGTAAAATATCAAGAGGCATCACCGTTTCGAAAACACCAACCGGTACCATCGCTCGAGGGCTACCGTTTTGAGATGTTGTTAAATTAAGGTTTTTCTTGCCCATTAATTTAGAAATAAATACGTTTAATGCTGAAAATTTATTTGTCCCGACAGGCTTGATCCAGCCAAAAAATTCACGTTTGTCTGTTTCTTCAATTACGGAGACTTGGTTATGGAACCGGCCTAAATAGCCTGCCCAGTTTGTAGCTGTGTGGCCGTGCAGAACTGAACCTGAAATAACACGAGATTGCACGTGTTGAACTTCATTACGAACTAAATCTTCAGTATTAGCACCTAAACGAGTGCGTAATAAACGAGGTTTATTCACTAATGGTCCTGCGAGAGCAATAATACGTTCTACTGACAGACGACCTGTTGTGAATAGCTTACCTACAGCAATGACATCTTGATAATTAATTTGCCAGATTTCTTTTTTTGTACTCACCGGATCAAGAAAATGAATATGAGTGCTTGCAAGTCCTGCTGGGTGAGGCCCTGAGAATGTATGCGCTTCAATATTTTCAGCTACATTAGTAGGTATTGGTGAACCTTCAGCTTGGCAAACAAATACTTTACCATCGGTGAGATGACTTAATATAGTCAAACCATTTGCATAATCTGTTGCAGAAGCCTGAATAATGACATTGGCATCCGCTGCTAATGGGTTACTATCCATTGCCGTTACAAAAATGGAGTTAGGATTTGATTCAGGATTTGCTGACTTACTATATGGGCGAGTACGAAGTGCAGTCCATAAACCAGAATCCAATAAGTTCTTCTTTACATCATCACGACTTAATGACGCTAATCGTGACGGTTCATATTGTTGAAAGTCGACTTCATCATCGCCCTTTAATTCGATAATGATAGATTGTAGAACACGCTTTGCGCCACGATTGATGGCTTTAACCGTCCCTGCCCCTGGAGAGGTAAATTGGACACCCGGAATCTTCTTATCTAAGAATAAGGCTTGACCAAGTTTAACCTGCTGACCTTCTTCAACCAGCATGGTTGGTTTCATTCCAATATATTCATTGCCTAATACAGCAACAGAGTTGACAGTATTTGCATTATGTATTTGTTGTGCAGGTTTACCTGCGATGGGCAGTGTGAGCCCCTTCTGTATAGAAAAGTGCATAGATGCTTGGACGGAGACATTACCTGTCTTCTGCCGAACTCCTTATAGGCCAAGATGATGGTTAGTATAGGTAGTGTTTAGGATTATGGGAAGGTGTTTTCAGTTAAATATGAACAAATAATATTATTTTATTGAGAAATAGGAGGGTTTAGCCAACGTAATCCAATAAAAAAGGCAAGCAAGGTACTTATTGCTGCCAGTGAAAATGTTGCTGTTGGCCCAGGAGATAGCCAAAAATATCCGCTAAATAAACTACCTAAAGCTCCCCCAGCTCCAAATCCTATACTGCTGTATAAGGCTTGTCCTCTTCCTTGGTTTTTACCAACAAAATAGTGGTGAACCCATGCAATAGCGGCGGCATGAAAAGTCCCAAAGCTGGCAGCGTGCAGTAACTGGGCAAATAATAGCAATGCTAAAGAGTCTGGGTAGAATCCAATAATAAGCCACCGCAGTGTGCTGAGAAGTAAGCTGGTTAGTAATACCTTTCTGATGCCATAACGAGGCAACCAGAGATGCATAAATAAAAAGATAACTACTTCAGCAATTACGCCTAAAGCCCAGAGCTGTCCGATCAGAGTCCGGCTATAATTGAATTGCTCTAAATAAATAGTGTAGAAGGTGTAATAGGGACCGTGGCTGACTTGAACTAAAAAGCAAATACTTAGAAATGCGATCACTTCTCGTTTCTTTAATATACTGAGCAGAGGCTGATGATTTAAACTGAGGTGCCGTGATGAAGACTCGGGTACGGTCAGGCTAATTAACCAAATGGCGAGGAGACTGATTACCATGGCATAGGGAACAATATCAGCATCAAAAGATTCTAATAGCATGCCTAATGTGACCACAACAACAATAAAACCAATAGATCCCCATAGCCGGATTTTACTGTAGTGATCACTATGTTTACCAAGGTGTTGTAAGGTTGTTACTTCAAACTGTGGTAAAGATGCATTCCAGAAAAAACTAAATACTAAAAGGACAGCGGCTATCCAAATATAGCTGGTATTAAAAAGGATAGCGGTAAAGGCAATGGTGCTGGCAAGACTTGCTAAACGAACAATCGTCATTCGTTTACCATGATGATCAGCTATCCACCCCCAGATATTTGGGGCAATGATGCGTGTTGCTAATAATATTGCTGTTAACTCACCAATCTCTTGAGGTGAGAAGCCTTCCCATTGAAGGTAAAGTCCCCAATAGGGGACTAAGATACCTAGCGATGCAAAGTAAAAAAAATAAAAGCCAGATAATCGCCAATAAGGTGTATTTTTAAGTGGCACGTTTATTTTAGGTAGAACTATGCTTGTGCTGGAATGATGGGTGTTTGAGTGACAACATCATTATTCTGTGCACGATGACGTAACATGTGATCCATCAATACAATCGCTAGCATTGCTTCTGCTATGGGTGTGGCGCGAATACCAACACAAGGATCATGTCGACCTTTCGTAACAACGTCTATTGGCTCTCCAGCAGTATTTACACTGCGGCCTGGAATACTGAGACTAGAGGTCGCTTTAAGGGCCATACTGACTAAAATATCTTGGCCACTAGAAATCCCTCCTAAAATACCGCCAGCATTGTTGCTCAAGAAGCCTTCTGGTGTTATTTCATCACGATGCTCAGTCCCTTTTTGGGTAACAGATTCAAAGCCTGCACCAATTTCAACACCTTTAACTGCATTTATACTCATCATAGCGTGAGCAATCTCAGCATCAAGGCGATCAAAGATAGGCTCACCTAAACCAGGGGGAACATTGCGTGCGATAACATTGACACGGGCACCGATAGAATCACCTTTTAAAGACTTCATATAGTCTTCGAGTGCTTGTTCTTTATCAGGATCTGGACAGAAAAAGGCACTTTTTTCCATGTGTTCCCAATCTAGTTTTTCAATAATAACGGGACCTAGTTGAGCTAAATAACCTTGAATTTCAATGCCAAACTGCTGTTTCAAATATTTCTTAGCAATACCGCCTGCAGCCACTCGCATTGCTGTTTCACGAGCTGATGCTCGACCGCCACCGCGGTAATCACGAAAGCCATATTTTTGGTGGTAGGTATAATCTGCATGAGCCGGACGGAACTGATGCATGATATTGCCATAATCTTTTGAGCGTTGATCGGTATTCTCAATGACCATTCCAATTGAGGTACCCGTTGTTTTTCCTTCAAACACGCCTGAAAGAATTTTCACTTGGTCGAGTTCTTGGCGTTGAGTAACAAAACGCGTTTTACCAGGGCGACGGCGATCTAAATCACCTTGTAAATCAGCTTCGCTTAACTCTAATCCCGGAGGGCAGCCATCCACAATACAGCCAATCGATGGGCCATGACTTTCACCAAAGCCTGTAATTGAAAATAATTTTCCGAAACTATTGCCTGACATAATCTTGTTCCAAGTAAAGAGGTATTTGTGTTAAATGATAAATAGAGTAGCAAACCCGAGGAAGGCCATAAAACCAACCACATCAGTAACGGTTGTCAGTAATACCCCACCAGAGAGTGCAGGGTCTATACCGAAACGCTTTAACGCCAGTGGAATAGTCACCCCCGCGAGGGCTGCGGCAATTAAGTTAATAATAATTGCCACACCAATTAGAATGCCTAACTCAATATTATTGAACCATAAACTGGTTACTGTTGCGATAGCTATCGCCCAAATAATGCCATTTATGCTGCCAACAGACAGCTCTTTTCGCAATAGCCAGCGTTGGTTTTTATTATTAAGTTGACCTAGAGCCATAGAACGGATGACTAGAGTAAGAGTTTGGCTACCTGCGACACCACCCATGCTAGCAACAATTGGCATCAGTATGGCGAGAGCAACTTGTTTTTCAATTGTAGTTTCAAATAAGCCGATGACCCATGCCGCTAAAAAGGCGGTAAGTAAATTAACCCCAAGCCATAAGGAACGTCGATGAACGCTTTTCTTAACGGGAGCGAACGTATCTTCATCTTCACTCAAACCAGCCATACTTAGCATGGTATGTTCGGCATCATCACGGATAACGTCGACGACGTCATCAATAGTAATTCGACCTAAGAGGTGGTTATCCTTATCCACAACGGGGGCGGAGATTAGATCATGCTTTTCGAAACGAAGAGCCACGTCACTTTCATCTGTATGTGCTTTAATCGCCTCAATTTGGTGAGACATCACATTATTTACAGTAAGAGACCGACTACGGCTAACGACTAGAGATAAAGGAAGCGTGCCTAAATAGTGGTCGTTATGATCAACAACATAAAGGCTATCCGTGTTTTCTGGTAAGTCCCCTAGCAAACGTAAATAGCGCAATACAACTTCTAATGTAATATCGGAGCGAACGGTCACGACATCCGTATTCATTAAGCCGCCAGCAGTATCTTCATCATAGGCTAGAACGGCTTCAACACGGCGGCGGTGCTGGCTGTCCATAACCTTAAGTACTTCTTGCGTAACGTGGTCAGGTAGGTTTTGTAGGATGTCTGCGACATCATCAGGGGCCAGATCTTCGGTAGCATTAACAAGATCTGCCGTATCCATCATGGTCATCAAGTCTGTTTGAACATCTTCCCCAAGATAGGAAAGTACATCACCACGGAGATCTGGATTAATTATTGGCCAGCAGACTTTTCGTTCTTCAGGAGGGAGTGATTCAAGTAGATGTGCCGTTTCTGCAGGATGAAGGCTGGCAAGTAAACGACGCATACGCAAAAAACGACCACTTTGCAGCGCCTCTGCAAGTGTATCTATGGGCTGATTTAAGCTGTTTTGTTGAAATTGATCAGACATCTTCTCGTCCTAAAGGGCGACAATACACCAAAAAAGGTGAGAGTTAGATGGCTATTTTAGCTTAACTCCTAGTGTGCGGGGCTATTTATTTGTTCTAATAAAAGTTCGGCATCAAAAGGATCGGCTATTTCCAATAGCCGTAAGGTGTTAGCAGGCAATGCGTTTAAGTTGGTTTGATTGATAACTTGTTTAATTTCTAATAAGGCATTGGGATGCATACTGAAATTTTCTAAGCCTAAAGCAAGTAATAGTCGAGTGAATCGTGGGTCACCGGCCATTTCACCACACATAGATACTGGAATACCTTGGTTTTTACCAGCATCTAAGGTCATTTTTATAAGGCGTAACACCGCTGGATGCAGAGGGTCATAAAGATAGTTCACTTGATCATCAACCCGATCTATAGCTAAAGTGTATTGGATTAAGTCATTGGTGCCAATAGATAAAAAATCAACTTGTTTAGCAAACATTTCAGCACAGATTGCACTAGCAGGAATTTCAATCATGGCGCCTGTTTCAATATGAGGGTCGTAGTCGAGACCTTCTTTATCTAACTCTAGCTTACATTGTAGTAGTAAATGTTGGGATTGAAGTAATTCCTGCATTGTTGAGAGCATAGGGAACATGATCTTTATTTTTCCAAAGGCAGAAGCACGTAGAATTGCACGTAATTGAGTTCGAAACATTGCTGGTTGCTTTAGGCATAATCTTATTGCGCGTAAGCCAAGTGCAGGGTTAGTTGATGCTTGGTTTAAGTTCCGCCCGCCATCAACGGTTTTATCGGCACCTAAATCAAAGGTACGAATAGTGACTGGTTGATTATTCATGCCTTCAACAACTTGGCGGTAAGCGGCTAATTGCTCTTCTTCTTCGGGGGGAGTTGCTCTATTCATATAAAGAAACTCTGTTCGGTATAGACCTATACCTTGTGCGCCTGAACCACTAATTGTGGTGATGTCTTCTGGTAAATCTGCATTAGCTTGAAGTGTAATTTCTTTGCCATCAAGCGTTTGTGTTGGACGAGACTTATAACGACTAAGCGAAGCAATATGCGCTTCAAAATTACTTCGACGTTGTTGGTATTCTGAGATGCTAGCATCATCAGCTCCGGCGATTAAGCACCCTGTTTCCCCATCAACAATAAGAAGTTCATTATCTTGAATGTAGCGGCGCAGAGAGCCTACTCCGACAATTGCCGGAATCCCTAAGCTTCTTGCTAAAATGGTTGTATGAGATGTGGCGCCCCCATGTTCGGTGACAAAGGCGGCAACACCTTGATGTTGCATCAACATGGTATCTGCTGGAGTCAGATCTTCAGCAATAATAATCTGACCTTTGAGTTGTTCATCATGTTTTTCATAGTCCGGCTCATCTTCATCAGCTAAAAAGCGATGAATACGACTTACAACATGTTCAACATCATTTCGTCGTGTTCTTAGATAAGGATCATCCATTTCATCAAAAACATTAATTAATGCGTCTCGTTGGAGTTGTAAAGCCCATTCAGCATTGCAGCGGCGACTAAGAATCATTTCTGTGGGAATTTTTGTAAGGGATGAGTCTTGCAACATTAATATATGAGTATCAATAAACGATGCCACATCAGAGGGGGCATTGGTGGGGATTGTGTTGCGTATAGACTTAAGCTGATCTTTCGCCTTTTCTGTGGCGAGTTGTAAGCGTTGAACTTCTTGTTGGAGCTTATCCTTAGGGACTAAATATTCACGAATATCAGGTTTATTGTGGAATAAAATATGGGCTTTACCGATGGCAATGCCTCGTGAAACCCCCATTCCTTGAAGTTCAAGACTCATTCTCCCTCTCCAAAATAGTCATTGATGAGTATTTCAATAGCGAGTAAAGCCTGTTCGGCATCATCACCATCAGCATGAACTATAATTTCTGTTCCTTTCGCAGCTGCAAGCATCATCATACCCATAATGCTTTTGCCATTAACTGTGCGGTCATTACGTGAGACATTAATTTCAGATACAAACTGTGAAGCAGTGGTTACAAATTTTGCTGATGCGCGAGCGTGTAATCCTAACTTGTTAATGATTGTGAATGTTTTTTTAATCATTACAAACTCCTGATTTATGACACACTGCAATGCCTTCCTGGCCACCTGTAAGTGCTTTCTGTTCGAGTGCATCTAGGCTAAGGTTAGGATAGTTGAATACGCGAATTAACATGGGTAAATTCAGCCCTGAAATGACTCTAATATCATCTCGGTCTGAGACGGTACAGGCTATATTGCTAGGTGTTGAGCCAAACATATCAGTAAGAATTAGAATGCCATTTCCCTGATCTAAACCAATAAGTTCTGAATTAAGCTGTCTTGTGATGGTGTCGGGATTATCCGAAATGCTAATCGAGATAACTTTGGTGGGAAGAGGTGAACATGACAACATCTGGCGTGCCGTGTTGATAAGCTCTGTACCGATCTGATTATGGGAAACAAGTAATATACCGACAGCCATGAATGTTCTCTATTAAATAGTGGATTACACCCATGTTACTTGAAGATGCAGACTTTCAGCAAGAGAAGAAGCCGCACTATTCTAGGCATAAAGGCGCCGAATTAGTCATTCTAATTTAAGACTTTATAACGACGAAGAGTGTGGCTTATCCTCTTGCCCTGCGGGAGATTATCACGAAGGCCAGCGCTACGTTACAATGCTTGACAAGGACTAGTCATTGCCAGCACATTGCGCCTTGCTCTGACCTCCGTGATAAACTCTGAAACCTGCATCTTCAAGTATCATGGGTATAAGTGTTCATTGTGACGCCATCATTACAGCTTGGCGTTGTTTGAATTCATTTTCTGTAGCATGCTGATTTGACAGCATGCTTATCCAGCAGAGAATGCGGTGTACGAGTGATGCTGGATTCTGTGTGTTCAGCTTAAGTAAGGGTAAATCTTTACCTAAAAGTGAATGCGTTTGTCTGTGTATACCGAGACTTATTTCTGTTGTTGATTCAGTCTGTAAATTTACAACATAATTGATAGCATGCTTCTGTTTCCAAGCGGCAGGACCAAATACAAGCGGAATTGATATTAATCCGAGCTCCCGCGTGTGCAATATATTATGTAAGAGTGAGGGGCATTGGCCTATCAGCTTGTCATCAATACTTTGAACTTCCACATGATCATCGGCAATTAAGGTGTGACCAAGATAGAGTAACTCTAAGGCTAAACTACTTTTCCCGACGCCTGCGGCACCTGTAATGAGAATGCCTTTATTGGCAATGGCTACTAAAACGCCGTGGCATGTCTTATTTTGAGGGTTAGTCATCATCAATGGAGAGCAAAATTTCAAATATTTCCTCAGCATTGTCTGCACTACGAATCTTTTGGCATGTTTTTGATTCACGAAAAAGAGTCACTAAACGGGATAAATGCTGGAGGTGATGTTCTCCTCCCTCTTCTGGCACTAATAATCCAACGACAATATCGATAGGCTTATTATCTGCAGCTTCATAATTTACCGGTTGAGCTAAAGTCATCATCGTGGCAATGGTACGTGTCAAGCCAGGGATGCGGGCGTGCGGAATGGCAACACCCCTCCCTAAGCCTGTTGAGCCCAGTCGCTCCCGTTCAAGTAAGGCATTAAATATCGTTTCAGCACTAATAGCTGGAACCGTATTTTCTGCAAGCATATTGCTTATATTTTCGATAATACGCTTTTTACTAGGCGCTGAATCATGACAGCGAATATTGTCTGCGTTAACAAGTAGGGCAGCTATGAGCATCTTCTTAAATTACCCTAAATTAGCTGGCATTATGCTTTTGGTTTGCGCCATCTGCTTTATGGTGATTCTTGATTTTATCTTTATGTTTGATAATTTGACGATCAAGTTTAGATACCAAATGTTCGATAGCAGTGTACATATTTTCATTTTCGTCTGATGCGAATAAGTCGGCACCACTAACATGTACTGTTGCTTCTGCTTTTTGACGATCTTTTTCAACAGATAAGATGACATGCACATTGGTCATGTGATCAAAGTGGCGAGTTAGCTTTTCAAGCTTATTGTTGACGTGTTCGCGAAGACTATCTGTGATTTCAATATGTTGTCCGCTTAAGTTTAGTTGCATTATATGTATCTCCTGTTTGAAAATGACAACGGGTGTTATACCAGTCGTTTACGTTCGTTAGATGGCGGTATTGCCAGTGTTTCACGGTATTTAGCTATTGTTCTTCTTGCGACATTGATACCTTGATCATTAAGTATGTCCGCAATTTTACTGTCACTCAATGGTTTTCTTGTGTTTTCAGCTTGAACCAGTTTTTTTATAATGGCTCGGATAGCGGTGGCTGAACATTCACCGCCACTATCCGTGCTTACATGACTAGAAAAGAAGTATTTTAGTTCAAAAATACCTCGTGGAGTATGTAAGTATTTTCTAGTTGTAACTCGTGAAATAGTCGATTCATGCATTTCTACAACCTCAGCAATATCGGCTAAAACCAAAGGTTTCATTGCTTCATCACCATGATCTAGAAAATCTGATTGTCGTTCGACAATAGCACTAGCTACTTTCAATAAGGTTTCATTCCGACTTTGTAAGCTTTTTAAGAACCAACGCGCTTCTTGTAAATTATTTTTTAAATACGTGTTATCGGCACTATTATCGGCACGTTTGATCATGGAAGCATAATGTTCAGCAACTTGGATTTTTGGTGCATTGTCTGGATTAAGAGATAACTGCCATTTACCATTTATTTTTCGGGTGTAGACGTCGGGTACGATATATTCAGTCTTATCGACTTGGATATGGCTTCCTGGACGTGGGTTAAGCAATTGGATACTACGAACAAGCTCAGTCAGTTGTTCTTCTGATATTTTTAATGTACGTTTTATTTGAGCATAATCACGCTTAGCTAGGGTGTCTAAATGTTTATCGATAAGTTCTGTTAATAGTTCAAGTTGGTCAACATCAGATTCATAGAGTTTTAGTTGGATCAGTAAACATTCACGTAAATCACGTGAGGCAACACCAATAGGATCAAAATGCTGAATACGATGAAGGACTGCTTCAACTTCATCTAACTCAACCTCTTCGTACTCATTACCGAGGCTTTCGAGAATATTTTCCAGGGAACCTTGTAGGTAACCGTCATCTTCAATTGAATCGATAATAATGGTTGCGATGGCTTGTTCTGTTTCAGAGAAAGGCGTTAAACGCATTTGCCATAACAAGTGTTCTTGTAATGTATCTCCGCTACTATCTTCATTTTCGCGCTCCAATCCAGAATCAAGAACTTGGCTTGAGGCTTGAGTCGATGTTTGAGTATCGAAGGTATCTTCCCATTCGCTATCGGTAGGTAGCTCGTCAGGAATTGAGTTGTTTTCAAGCTGACTAGCATCATGTTCGACAATGTCGACGTCATCGCTACTTTCTTTTTCAACGATAGAATTATCATCTGAATCAAAGTCTTCTTCGACTTCAAGTAGAGGATTTGTTTCCAGTGCTTCTTGAATTTCAGCTTGTAGTTCAAGTGACGAAAGTTGTAACAAACGAATCGCTTGTTGTAACTGAGGCGTCATTGATAGGCTTTGACCTACACGTAGCTGTAATGAGGGTTTCACGCTTACTCGAGATGAAAAATAGTTGTCATGTGCCTATCTTACCGCAAGTATTGTGCCGTTGACTATACCCGAGGACATTCAATTTACAGGTAACCTTAAATAATGTACGTCATCCTAGTGAAAATGGGCCCCCAAGAAGCTTCATTGTTTGCCTGAGCTTACGGAGTCCTCTTTTATGAGAATCGCAAAGCGGAAAAACGAGTTTTTAGAATTACCTTAACTAAGAAATAAAGATAAACGAGGCTAAAATAAACTTACTGCGGTCGCTTTAAAGCTCAAATATACCGTCTTACCTAAACTTAAAGACAGTCTGCTTAATGATTCTGGACTAATGATAGCGTGGAAAGGTTCTCCACAGTCTACTGTCAAACGAATAGTGGCGGATTCTTCAGCAATGAGCGTGATGCGACCAATAAATGAATTACACATACTTGACTGTAATGGTTCGTTAGAAATAATAATTTGATGAGGATCGATAGCAATATGCTGAGTATCAATTTGTGAGCTGGTGGTATGAATAGATATCTTGCCTGTCTCAAATCGTTGCTGCTTTAGCTGGCCGTGAAATAGATTGAGTAAAGGACTCTCAGTCATTTTTCCTGAAACAAGGTTAATTGTTTCATCTGCTATTGCTATGCCTTGTAAACGATCATGACTGGAAAAAATAATTGTTTTATTTTCTTGTTGGGAGATAGTGAGGATGAGCTCTTCAAGTAATTTAAGGTGGCGTTGATCAAGGTGTGAAAAAGGCTCATCAAGTAATAAAATATCAGGTTGATAGACAATTGCTCTGGCGATTGCGACGCGCTTTAGTTCACCGCCGGAGAGCGAATTAGAGTCTTTTTGAGCTAGATGTGTTGTTTGAGTTTGTTCGAGGGCATAGTGAATAAATTGTCCGTGTTTTTCTGTTGGCACACCCTGAAGCTTAAGTGCTAGTTTGAGATTACTTTCTACGGAGCCTGGGAGTAGGTAGGGATGCTGCTCAACAAAGCCTATTTTTTGTCTCTGTACTGCATTAATTGGCGGGGTGATTGTTTGGCCAAAAAGTGTCACCGCACCTTGCTCAGCTTTTATCGTAAAAGCCAATAGTTTAAGCAAGCTTGATTTCCCCGCACCATTCTCTCCTAATAGGGCGATAGACTTCCCCGAGGGAATGTTTAGCTCTGGAATATCAAGTGCCAGCTGTTGTTTGTAGCGGAGTTTGATTGCAGTGAGTTGATAGGCATTAGTCATTATTTGGATTTAGCCATGACAAGATAAAGTTAAGTGCAAAGGCAATAAGGAGCAACAATATACCGAGTGCTAAACCTAGCTCAAACTCACCTTTACTTGTTTCAAGTGCGATGGCAGTCGTCATTGTTCGGGTGAAACCTTCAATATTCCCCCCTAACATCATGGCGGCTCCCACCTCTCCAATAGCACGTCCAAAACCGGTAATAAGTGCTGCAAGCATGGCTAAGCGTGTGGTACGAATAACGTGCACTATCATCGCTGTTGGTTTGGCACCAAGACTTACCAAGGTAGGTACTAGGCGAGGGTCTGCAGACCGTACGGCAGTGATTGCAAGGTTCATCATGATGGGGAAAATCAAGATCGCTTCAGCAATGATAATGGCGGTTGGTGTATATAAAATCCCCCAATGGCCAAGAGGGCCAAGTCGGCTAAATAACCCATAAAGTAGTAGACCAATAACAACCGTTGGCATAGCCATTAAGGTGTTGAGAATATGCTGAATAAACGCTTTACCACGGAAACTATTCAGTGCCATGGTGACGCCAGCCGGAATGGCAAGACTGGCCGCAATTATTGCAGCAGTAATAGAAATTAGGACTGAGGTAAATGCAACCTGATAAATATCAGGATCGAAGCTGATGATGAGTTTAAATGCTGAGGATAAAGACTCGGCAAAATAATTCATATGAGAGTGTTAAATTACTTAACTAAACCTAAACGTTGACAAATAGTCAGAGTAGGATCGATACGATTCATACTGTAAAAATGCAAACCAGGTACGCCAGATTCAATAAGCTTTTCAGTGAAGCCTGTTAAGAAGTCTAAAGTAAAATCTTGTAGTGATTCGGGATCATCACCAAACTCTTCAAGACGTTTACGTAACCAGCGAGGGATCTCTGCACCACAGCCATCAGAAAAGCGGGCAAGTTGAGAAAAATTATTAATGGGCATAATGCCTGGAATAATCGGTATTTCAATACCTGCTTTTTGGCAACGTTCTACAAAATAGAAATAGGCATCAATATTATAAAAATATTGAGTCAAAGCACTATCTGCCCCAGCATCGACTTTGCGTTTAAAGTTTTCTAAATCAATTGCTGCAGAGTCTGCTTGAGGATGAACTTCTGGGTAGGCCGCTACTTCAATAGTAAAATGATCGCCAGTTTCTTTGCGAATAAAGTCGATTAACTCATTAGCATAACGAAAATCACCAGGATCACGCATACCTGAAGGTAAGTCACCTCGTAGAGCAACGATTCGTCGAATATTATTTTCT
>ENA-OSET01003334-OSET01003334.1-sediment-metagenome-genome-assembly--contig:-NODE-3334-length-14865-cov-23.738031_pt1 | contig 14865 bp, 12 predicted proteins | sample MGYA00237882_ERZ534229 | MGnify/ENA primary metagenome ERZ534229 (study PRJEB26408, sample SAMN06266212) | sediment metagenome | isolation source: Hudson Canyon methane seep mesocosm | place... | reverse complement strand
CGTAAGAGTGGATCCGATAAGAATGAGTTATCTGTTGATTTTGTTGTTGTCTTTGGCTGTTCTATAAAATAACCGTGGGTGGCTAAGTGTAAAACTTTGGGGCTTTTTACGGATTTAATGGCTTTCTCTGAGGCCGCCTTTAGAGTATAGAGTGTTGATGCTTGCTGGGCATCATCCATTAGTTGTTTTACCGCTTGACCTTCAATTAATGTTCCAGGAAGTGGAGAGAAGTTCATTTTGTTCCATGCTCTGGAAACCGTTCTGTTTGTATTAACTTGAGCTAACTCTACTGCATGCTCTGGTTGGTAAAGAGGTGATGCAAAGATACTGGCGGCTGCTGTTTCACCCGCTAAAGAAGGCAATACGATATCTCTTGCTGAGGAGAGTGTAATCAAGTTGTGTTTTTCTGCTAAATATTGATTGCTTTCATCAGTGATACTTTTGAAAAGCGTAAGCAAGAACTGATTAATGAGGGTAAAGAAAAGTTTATCGATAAAGTTCAGTTTTACACTATGAACAACGTCTTTTACCTAACAGAAGAAAGTCGCTGGAGCTTTGTACAACAAAACTCAAAGCAAGAAGATATTGCACTAAAAATTGATACCGCATTAAGCACTATCGAAAAAACTAACAAAGCTTTACAAGGTGCATTACCAGACAACTACTTTTCTCGTTTAGGGCTAGATGTTAGCAAGTTATCCGCTTTAGTTGATGTAATTAATAACATTGATACTTTAGCAAACCCACATGAAGATGTAGTCGGTCGAGTTTATGAGTATTTTTTATCTAAATTTGCCATTGCAGAAGGTAAAGGTAAAGGCGAATTCTATACGCCAAAAAGTATCGTTAATTTAATTGCTGAATTAATCGAACCCTACAAAGGCAAAATATACGATCCTTGTTGTGGGGCGGGGGGGATGTTTGTGCAATCCTTGAAATTTATTGAAAGTCATAGGGGTAATACCAAAGATATTTCGGTTTATGGTCAAGAATACACAGGAGCAACCTACAAGCTGGCAAAGATGAACCTTGCTATTCGGGGTATAACTGCTGATCTAGGTGCTGCTGCAAAAGATACTTTTGCCAATGACCAGCATGAAACGCTCAAAGCCGACTTCATTATGGCAAACCCACCATTTAATCAGAAGGATTGGCGTGCTTCTGATGAATTAGTTGATGATCATCGTTGGGATGGATATGAAACACCACAAACAGGCAATGCCAACTATGGCTGGATTTTACACATGGTGTCTAAGCTATCTGAAAATGGCGTGGCGGGGTTTATTCTTGCCAATGGTGCATTATCCGGTGAAGGAACAGAAAAAGAGATCCGTAAGAAGCTCATTGAAAATGGCTTAGTTGAAGCTATCATCATCTTACCAATGAAGATGTTCTATACCACTGATATTAGTGTAACCTTATGGGTTATTAATAAAAACAAAAAAGAACACACAGTTCCGCATGAAGACGTAACCCGATATTACCGCTCTCGTGAAGGTGAAGTTCTGTTTATGGATTTACGTAAACATGGAGAAGTATTTGAGAAAAAATATGTTCAATTTCCTTCTGATAAGATCTCTGAAATAGCAGAAACATTGCATACTTGGCAAGAAGTACGTGCTGAATCTGAATATAAAAATATAGCGGAATATTGTTACTCTGCCACTAAAGAAGAGATTGCAGCTAAAGGCTACTCTCTTGTTCCTAGTAAATACATTGAATTCAAAAATCATGATGAAGATGTAGATTTTGATGAAAAAATGACTCAAATACGGAGTGATTTTAGTGAACTACTAAAACAAGAAGAAAAATCAAAAACTGAACTACTATCTGTATTTGAAGAGTTGGGCTATGAGATCAAACTATAAACGTATTGGTGATTACGTCACCCAAATCAAACTTAAAAATACTGATAATTCTATCTCTGACTATGATTTGAAAGGGATAAATATTAATAAACACTTCATGCCTTCTGTAGCAAACATCAATGGCACAGATTTAAGTAAATATAGGGTTGTTAAGAAAAATCAGTTTGCCTTTAACCCTATGCATGTTGGGCGGGATGAAGTGCTGCCTATTTCTATGTTGGATATTGAAAATCCAGTGATAGTTTCACCTGCTTATGTTGTTTTTGAAGTTAAAGATGAAAAAGATCTGTTACCCGAATACCTGATGATGTGGTGCAGGCGTTCAGAGTTTGATCGTAATGCTTGGTTTATGACTGATAACAGTGTGCGTGGAGGATTTAGCTGGATTGATTTTTGTGATATGGAACTCTCAATCCCTTCAATCGAACAGCAGCGTGGGGTTGTACGTGAATACAATGTAGTTAATGACCGTATTGCACTGAACGAAAAGCTCACTCAAAAGTTAGAAGACACTGCACAAGCGATTTATAAACAGTGGTTTGTTGATTTTGAATTCCCCATATCCAAAGAATACGCTGAATCTATTGGTAAGCCAGAGTTAGAAGGGGCCCCTTATAAGTCTTCTGGTGGTGAAATGAAGTATTGTGAGGAGTTAAATCGTGAAATTCCTTTAAACTGGAATGTTTCATCACTAGGAGATATTTTAAATGTTAAACACGGTTTTGCTTTCAAGGGAGAATATTTTTCAGATATAGATAATGGACATATACTTTTATCCCCTGGTAATTTTAAGATTGGGGGAGGTATGAAGTTAGATAAAATGAGGTTTTATCATAGTGATATCCCCCTAGATTATATTTTTAATGAAGGGGATGTCATGGTCACGATGACAGACCTAAGCAAAGCAAGCGATACATTAGGGTATCCAGCGTTAATACCATCTTTACCTGGATACAAGCTACTGCATAATCAACGGCTTGGGAAATTAGAATTGAAAGATGAATTTATATTTCAAGAATTTATTTATCAACTTTTATGCTGTACCGAGTATCGAAATGAAATAGTTGGCGGTGCTACTGGAACAACCGTTAAGCATACATCACCAACAAGAATAATGCAGTTTCAATTTGCACGAAGTGATTCTTCTTCAATCTATGAAAGTTTTTGCCGACTTGTTAGCCCTATAGAAAGTTTAAAAGAATCGTTAGCATCAGATATAAACATATTAAAGAATCTAGCATCAGTATTATTAACTAAATTATCTATAGTGGACTAAATAATGAAATTCACGGAAGAAAGACTTGAACAAGCCATTATCGAATTACTAGGTAAAGAAGGCTATCCACATTCTCGTGGTGAGTCGATAAATAGAACTCCTAGCGATGTGCTGATAAAATCCGATCTCTATGAATTTCTAGCAACACGTTATCAAAACGAGTCAATCACTGAATCTGAGATTGACTCGGTTATCCATAAGCTTGAGTACCTACCCGCATCAGATTTGTACGACACTAATAAAGCCATTATGAAGTTTGTCTCTGATGGTTTTTTACTAAAACGTGAAGATGCGAACCAGAAAGATTTATACATTCAACTTATAGACTATGACGATATTGATAATAACCATTATCGAATTGTTAACCAGATGGAGATACACGGTTATGAGTTGCGTATCCCTGATGGAATTCTCTACATCAACGGCCTTCCACTTGTAGTATTTGAGTTTAAGAGTGCCATTCGTGAAGAGGCGACGATTCATGATGCCTATGTACAATTAACCACTCGATATGATCGTGATATTCCTGAGTTATTCAAATACAACGCTTTGTGTGTGATCAGTGATGGTGTGAATAATAAAATGGGATCTTACTTTGCTCCCTATGAGTTTTACTACTCTTGGCGCAAAATTACAGGCGAAGAGAAACTAGATAAAGACGGTATTAATTCACTGTTTACTCTAATTAGTGGCTTATTTAACAAGCAACGTTTGACGGAAGTAATCCGTAACTTTATCTACGTACCTGACACATCCAGCAAACAAGAGAAGATTGTTTGCCGTTACCCTCAGTATTACGCAGCATCCAAGTTATTTTCCAATATTAAGCAACAAATGAAACCGCATGGCGATGGTAAAGGCGGCACTTACTTTGGTGCAACGGGTTGTGGTAAGAGCTACACCATGCTGTTCTTAACTCGCTTATTAATGAAAGATGTAGCGTTAGGTAGCCCTACGATTATTTTAATTACAGATCGCACCGATTTAGATGATCAACTTGCCGGTCAATTCACTAATGCTAAAACCTATGTGGGTGATCAAAATATCATTAGTGTTGAAAGTCGTGCTGAATTGCGTGAACACTTAAAAGGTCGTAAAAGTGGCGGTGTATTCCTTACTACTATTCATAAATTTACCGAAGATTTACAGTTACTAACTGAGCGAACCAATGTGATTTGTATTTCGGATGAAGCACATCGCAGCCAAGTTAATTTAGAGCAAAAAGTCACGGTCACGGAAGGTGGAGTGAAGAAGACCTATGGATTTGCTAAGTATCTTCATGACTCATTACCCAATGCAACGTATGTAGGTTTTACGGGTACACCAATAGAAGCGACGCTAGATGTGTTTGGTGCGGTTATTGATAGCTACACCATGACAGAATCAGTTTTCGATGAGATTACTGTTCGCATCATTTATGAAGGTCGAGCAGCGAAAGTGCTGCTTGACTCTAATCAGTTAGCTGAAGTTGAAAAGTATTATAAAGAGTGTGCGGATGCTGGTACGAATGAATATCAAATAGATAAAAGCAAACAAGCAATGGCCAGTATGTCTACTATACTTGGCGACCCTGACCGTATCGAAGCTATTGCAAAAGACTTCGTTGAACATTATGAGGGTCGTATTGAAGAAGGCGCAACTCAAAAAGGCAAAGCTATGTTTGTATGTAGTAGTCGCCCCATTGCATACCAGTTGTTTAAGGAAGTTATTAAATTACGTCCTGAATGGGATGAGGTTAAGGTTTGTGATGAAGGGGAATCCTTATCCGAGAGCGATAAGAAGAAAGTGAAACCAATGGAACGAGTTAAAATGATTATGACTCGTGACAAGGATGATGAAAAAACGCTATGGGATAAACTTGGCAATAAAGACTATCGCAAAGAATTAGACCGTCAATTTAAAAATGGGAAGTCCAACTTCAAAATAGCTATTGTAGTGGATATGTGGCTAACAGGCTTTGATGTCCCATTCCTAGACTCTATGTATATAGATAAGCCGCTGCAAAAGCATAATTTAATTCAAACTATTTCACGTGTAAATCGCAAGTTTGAAGGTAAAGAAAATGGGCTAGTGGTGGACTATATTGGAATTAAGAAGCAAATGAATTTGGCTTTATCCCAATATACAGGTGGGCAACACCAAGACCTTGAGGATATTAAGAAATCTGTCATTGTCGTTAAAGATCATTTGAGTTTATTGGGTGCCATGTTCCATAAGTTTAATTCTACGGCTTATTTTTCAGGAACACCGCTTGAGCAATTACAGTGCTTAAACAATTCTGCTGATTTTGTTTTACGTGATACCAAGTTTGAAAAAACTTATATGGATTTAACCAAACGATTGAAGGCTGCTTATGATATTTGTGTCGGTAGTAGTGATTTGGACCAACAACATAAAGATAAAATTCATTACTATTTAGCAGTAAGAACGATTGTGTTTAAAATAACAACAGGCGGTGCCCCGGATGTTGAACAAATGAATACGAGAGTACAAGCGTTGGTTAAAGATGCTTTGTTAAGTGATGGCGTACAAGAGATTTTTAAACTGGGTGACTCAAGCGATGGTGAGATTGATATCTTTGATGAAGACTACCTTGCTAAACTTGAAGTCATTAAACAGCCCAATACTAAACTGCAATTACTACAACAACTATTAGCCAAAGCGATTGGTGAATTTAAGAAAACCAATAAAGTTAAAGGTGTCGATTTTAGTAAGAAATTTCAGTCCTTAGTTGATAAATATAATGAACGTGATGAGCAGGATGTATTGCGTAGCGAGGTTCTTAGCGATTTCTCTGAAGAGATCATTAATCTTTATAATGAACTTCGGAATGAAATGGCATCGTTTGATGAAATGGGTATTAACTTCGAGGAAAAGGCCTTTTACGATATCCTGCTAACGCTAGCTCATAAATATGACTTCACGTACCCCGAAGACCGTTTGATCGAACTTGCTAAAGAAGTGAAATTGATTATTGATGATAAATCTAAGTATACCGACTGGAATAAACGAGAAGACATTAAAGCCGAGATACAAGTTGATTTAATACTGTTATTGGATAAGTACGGATACCCGCCTGTTGATGAAGATGAGGTATATAAAGAGATTTTCGAGCAGGCCCAGAATTTTAAATTGAATAGAGTTAGTTAGGACTGCCCAACGGCTTACAACACCAAGTCATCATAAGTTTGTGAAATATCTGCCTGCGTAATACCAATGTAACGCAAGGTGACCGCTTCACTCGCATGATTAAATAACTTCTGAATCACAGCCACGGGCGTACCCGCCTGATACATCGCTGCTCCGCGCGTTTTCCGCATGGAATGGGTATTGATCTTTAGTCCTAAACGATCCCCTGCGGCTTTAAAGACGCGACTGACACTCACGGTTGAAACAGGACTGTCTTTCTTGGCACGGTTGCTATGCGCTTGGAATAAATACAGGTCATTAGGGTATAAGGCCCTGCGTTCCTGAATGATGGCCAAAGCAGCGACATTAATTTTAATCAAACGTGGTTTAGTGGTCTTTTGTTCTATCAGTGAGATTTCATTATTGATCAAATCCAAGTCATCGAACTTTATGTTTAACAGATCGCCTATCCTGAGTGCAAAGTTAATTCCCACTTTCCAAATATCGGCATACAGTCGATTCTGCTTATTGTCCTTTAGCAAGATGCGAGAGACGGATTCTATTTCTGAGACGTTAACAGCATCGACTAATTTCATCGTTGATCGCTCTTTTTGTATGTAATGTATCTAGGCATAAGCTAATGGTACATTACATACATAAGGGAAGGCAAGGAAGAATCCTTATTTCAAGGGGTTTTCTATGTAATACAATGACCTTGTACTACATAGAAAAGGAATCACGTGTCAACTCCACTTTATTAAGGTTCGTTTTCCTTACTCTTTACACTACATAAACTTAACATAGAGACTAGCGGGACTTCAAACCCCTTTTAATGGAGAAATACGAGGTCTTTAGTTACATATACTTTCACATGGCACCCCATCATTATCTCGATCAAGTCTTGTTAATCCGCAAGAAGACAAATAATATCGTGCTTCTGAACAACTAACCATTTCCCCGCAAGTTGTTTTTGACCCACAAACAACTACATCACTCGTTGGTGGAACTGTTGTAGTAGGGCGTGTTGTTTGATCCACCACGGTTTCTACTGGTGAACTACCGATAGTGCAAAAAGGAGTTTTATTCTTTTCTATCTCAACCTCTATATCATCCCTGATGCTTGAGAATACATCTTCCCCAATAATATTTTCAAGATCATTTATAGAAATAAAATCTATGCTAGCATCTGATTTATTAGGTAAATAAACAACAAATGCTGAAGCAGGTGAAGTAGGTTTAAAAATGACTTTGTAAAAATAACTTGGAACCCTAACGGAATCCCCTATAGTTATTGAATTATTGTCATATACCCCACCTGTAATTATATATAGTTCATTGATTTTTACAGCGCAATCTCTCACATCCTGTTCAATCTCAGCCCAAATTCCTCTATTGAAGTTAGGGTTCTGAGGAGCGATATTCGTCAGTAAAAATGATTCCTTCATCGAGGATGCGGTAAAGTCCATTGTTGCTCTGGGCGCAAGATGTCCACGATCAAACCCTGATCCCGAATAATCCTCTAATGTAGACTGGTATATTGCCGGAACTTCATCATCTGTAGAAAATGAATCAATGCGCTCCCTAGTTATAGATACTGAATCTTTAGTTATGTAATAAGACACCCAGTTGCTAACCTTATTACTATAATTATATCCAGCCGCATAACCTTCTCGACAAAGTATTTGATCACTATCCATGCTACCCATTTTTAGATGGTCGTTACATGCCTCTTCGTTCAAATCGAATACCTGCCCTTCAAAATCTATTCCTGAGCTACTAGCTGTACCCTTATCGCCACTACAGCCGATAAGGGTTAAAATACAAAATAAAATCGAAAAATGCTTCATTAATTATGCCTTTAAGTATTAAATTAGTTGCGATCTGAGAATTCGGACCTATCCTTAATTAGTATCGCTTATGATTCTAATAGTAGTAAGCTAACTTCCCTACATGGTGGCTTATCATTATAAGTAAAAATCAAATGAATTAATATCATCTGGTAAGTAAGAACCCGTTCTCCCATATTAACGGTTTTGTGGGGTGGATTACCAAGGTTGTTTTTCTAATAAGTATATATATTAGATATTTAACCCTGGTAAAGTAAACAGATCTCACACACTCCCAAACCGTTCCCAATATGAACAAAGGCAAGCCCCTAGCTAGGTTTGAAATGTTAAGCTATCACTCAATTACATTACAACCTTAATGGTTAAGGTAATAACGCTTCGATAGTGCCATTTAAAGCTCCGTATTCGGCGCTTAAGCGGCTTTCGCATTTGTTGCCACTAATTACTCGCGTTAGCTCTCATTCGCATAGTCATGGGTGCTTATTCGGGCGCAGGGCTTCGTGCGTAAATTAATATTTAGTTCTCTGTAATAATTATAAAACCTAATCTCTGAATAGCACTTTAAGCAGATTGATCTATCGTATAAATTTTGTACGATTTAAACTGTAGCCTTTGAATACGCTGAGCTGAGCTAGTTACGCAAAAATTGCACACAATCTTATCCACAGGAAATGTGTGTAACTAGTGGTATAGCAAGGATTCACGCTTAGTTATCCTCAAATAGCGCAATGGAAAATAACAGGGTTATTTTTGTTACTTCTTATTGATTCATAAAGCGTATTTAGAGTTATCCATAGAACAGTCGGCTGCTAATAGTAATTATTAGGCAGAATACGACCCTGAAAGTGCTTTGATATATAGCCATTAGGTAGGGTCTTTACAATTATTTATGCAAATATCGTGCTGCTACATGGCATGCTTAAGTAGCCTCTGTTATTGTAGAAATATGATTTATTTTTACAATTTACGCACAGATAGTAAAAGTGAATAAACACCACTACTCAACAGCCCTTAATTTTAAATAACCGACTATGTCACTATCACCGCTACTTGTACTCGAAACAGATATTGAAATTGAACAAAATACTCAATTTTCTGGCAGGCAATCTCTATACTTTAAGATAGTTTTCTTTGACCTTGGCACCCACAACCCTTATTGCTATTTTGAAGAAGGGAATAAGAATTATCTTGTCATTGAAAGCCTAGATAAGGGGATGACTCTTAATTCTTTAACCTTTACGCGATCGCCTAATACTGATGACAGTCTCACGTGTTATACAGCATCACATTGTGGGATAACGTACTTCATTTATACTCGTGATAACCTAAAACATTCTCATTTCTGTAAGAGTGAAGTGAAGGATAATAATGACTTAATATTCAATCATTCCCTATTTGATATTTTTGCCGAAATTTTCTTTGAAAGCGATCGTTATCGTGCCGCCTTTTATTTTCATGATCACTATAACTTTCTGAAGAAGACATCTGTCGCCCCTGAGTTTACTCACTGTAGAAAAGGAAGTACTCCTAAAAACCGTCTCGAGTCAGATCCAGTCATCAAGTCTAAAGCGTATGGTGATGTTGAATGGCAAACATTCAAATCGTGTTTAGAGCAAAATTTATTCACTCAAGATGGAATACCTACGGGTGGGTTTGCGACAGATAAGCATGATGACTTCTATCAAATTAATTACTCTGGTGATAAGCATTTAATAACCATTGCGCCTAATGGATCAGGTAAGGGGAGTTGTGTGCAGATTCCGGCTTTGCTTGATTATAAAGGCTCTATGTTGGTGATTGACCCGAAAGGTGAAAATGCCGCGGTTACTGCGAAGTATAGAAAAGAAGAGCTGGGGCAGAAGGTTTTTATATTAAACCCCTTCTGCGTATTGGAAGACACGTTTACAGAGTTAGGTTTTACACCTAATGCCGGTACTTTTAAGCCACATGGATTTAACCCATTATCAATGCTTAGTCGCAATAATCCGTCCTTCGTTTCAGATGTACTTTCTTTATGTGAAATTTTAGTTGATAGCGAAAGTACAGGCAATGCAGATTCCTTTTGGAATGATTCAGCGCGTGAATTAATTGCCTGCATTATTATGTTTGTGTGCATCACTGAGTCACATGACAGTGAAAAAAGAAACCTAGGCGAGGTGCGAAAAATACTGACATTACCTGAAAAGGAGCTTATTAACCTACTGTCTAATATAGCCGGTGTGGAGGATGGAGCAGATCTCTCCGCCGGGAATAATGATGCTAAAGAAGACGACAGTGATGAAAACGATGATGATACTAAAGAAGAAATTTTCTCTAATGCAGATGATGATGTAGGTGACTATGAAAGCACACCTGACAAGCCATTATTCACAGGTCGAGAATCAGCCTATTTAGGCCACAAGGGAAAATATGATTCGATTGATTATCCCCCACTTAGGCAAAAAGCGGCTTTCTTCACGGGGTCCAGTAAAGCTATTCAATCCATTATATCTACTGCCTTGACGCAAACTAACTTTTTAGATGACCCTATTCTAGCTAAAAATCTATCTCAAGATGATATTGACTTCGCTAAACTAAAAAAAGAAAGCATAACGGTTTACCTTATTCTCCCGGCCCACTTGATTATAACCTATTCTAAATGGTTCAAGCTGTTAGTTAACTCTGCTTTAAATCAGCTGATGTCTACGCATGAGCAAGGCGAAAAAACGGTATTAATGATGCTTGATGAATGCGCCACCCTAGGTAGACTAAAAAGTTTAGAGGGAGCTATTGGTTTAGCGCGTGGTTTTGGCGTGCAGCTATGGACATTCTGGCAAGATATTCATCAACTTAACCATATTTATGGTAATCGGAAAGAATCATTTTTAGCTAACTCTGGCGTGCAGCAGTACTTTACCCCGAATGATACCGAAATTGCTAAACGAATTAGCGAGCGATTAGGCAAAACAACCAGCTATTCAGTCAGCATGAATGAGAGTAAGAACTTAAATAAAACAACCAACAAAATTGAGTCATCACAGTCATCAGTAAGTACTAATGAGGTTGCTGTCGATTTTATGCCAACGACTGAGCTATTTTCCCTAGAAGCCAACAAGCAACTTATGTTCCTATACGGAAATAAAGAAGGCATCCTTGCTGAAAAGATACCATATTATAAAAACCTGCTGCTCAAAGATAGGGCTGCAAATAATCCTTATATTAGATCTTAATCTACGCCATCATTATTAAGCCACTTCCGCTTATTTAAAAAGTTTCGGTCCGCCTCTAATTCTGTATGCCTACCTAACAGCTCTTTAATGTTCTCCTTTGTGATCTTGAAATCGGGTTCATTTTGTTGGCCATCATTTTTTGAACCCGAGTCTTTCAAAACAGCCGAACCGATTAAGAATATTAACCGGTTCGCCTCCCTTTTTATTTTATCTAAATCTTGATTTTTTGCACGTACAATTCGAGCCCTTTCCTGACTTATTTTCTTTTCGATTGCTTGCTTCTTTGCATCGAGTTCTTGATATCTAGCTGTTTCATTTACCACGTTATCCTCCATCCTAATTTTCATCACTAGCGCCAATAACCCTAGACCATCCATTCCCACTAAATAATCATCTAATGCAAAGCTAAAAACTTAATAATATTAAGGGCGCACTTATACATTTTAAATTATTTCTTTAGAAACCAACAAATTTAATCTAAAATAAGTCTACTTTCTATCAAAAAAATTGATCCTATGTCATTCCGGTGTTCCGCAAAAATTGTTAGTCGTACACAAGGTAAAAGTGTCGTTAACTCGGCTGCTTATATTTCACGTAGCCGATTAACAAGCGACGAATTGGGGTTGACTTTTGACTACACAAGCAAGCAAAGCTCACCCTGTCTCAGCTCTAAAATTTACGCACCAAAATGGGCTGATTGGACTCTAGACCGTTCAACGTTATGGAACAAAGTTGAACAGCGTGAAACGCATAAAAAAGCACAATTTGCCCGACTGATTGAATTAAATCTACCGCACCAACTATCACCTGAATCCAGAGCTTCGACATTAGAAGCGTTTGTTAAAATTCACTTTATTTCGCTGGGAATGGTGGCCGATGTCAATATCCACTCCCCTGACATAAAAGGCGATCCTAGAAATCATCATGCCCATATTTTATTAACTTTACGCGGTGTTGATGCGAATGGCTTTGTTGGTAACAAAATTCGAGAATGGAACAAAAAATCAGTTCTAGAGGGATGGCGAGAAATGTGGGCATTATCTTGTTCTAAATCACTGGAGTCAGCCGGATTCACACAAGAAGCAGAGCAGTGGCGACACGGGCATCTCACCTTAAAAGATCAACAGAATGCTGCAATTGAACGTGATGATTTACAGTATGCTGAAAAATGTAACCATATTCCAGACAAACATCACGGCCCTTCTATTCATGCCATTATCAAAAATGAAGATGAATCCTATGTTCAACAGCATAGAGAAATAGAATTGAAGGACGCACAAATTAGTAAGGATAAAAGGTTAGATAAACTTAAAAATAAATGCCAGAAACTGGAAGCTGAAAGGGATCAACTGAAATGCGTTTTATCTTTATATAGGCCACGAGGTAAAGAGCTAAGTCGCGCAGCCCCTAATAGAGATGATGACCGTGGGCGCTAGCGATAACCCCCCCATTCCAGGCCCAGTAAGGGTTTTTATATGATAATGTACTTTTGAGATTTATCAGAACAGCCTATTTTTACCCCGTGTGTATTCAATAATAAGCAATCATATTCTTCTTGAATATCATTTTCGCTAAAACCTCGTTTCGAAATAAATTCATATATATATTACCTACATGACATAAGTAGTTTATGTGCTAATCCTTGTTGTTTTAGCCATTACTATTAAGTCACTTATTAAGTCACTTATTAAGCCTCAGCTTCCTCATCGGTTGCTGGGGCTTTTTTATGTCTTGAAATAATAGAAAAGGAAATAATCATGAAAACGAAATCAACAGTACTCACTGCGAACACCTCAGAACAACGCCATTATATTGCTGAAGATTTGCCCTTAGTTCCCTATGGGAATAATCAATTCGAAACAGCGTTACCGATGTCTTTAACTCAGTTGTGCGCCTCGATGAGCTTGCTCTTAGCTTTAGAATTTAAACGGGATGATGCTTTAACCTCGCCTGAACTTACGCGTGATTACCTGGTGGCAAAGCTGGCTCAATCTGAACGAGAAATCTTTAGCTGTCTTTACCTAGATAACCAACATCGTGTTATCGCTTACGAGGCCTTGTTCTACGGCACGATTGATGGAGCTAGCGTCTATCCTCGGGAAGTTGTTAAATCCTGCCTACAACATAACGCAGCAGCGGTAATATTTGCTCATAACCACCCTTCTGGCACCCTTGAGCCGAGTCAGGCCGATAAAGCGATTACTGAAAGGCTAAAGACCGCGTTAGCCACTGTCGATATTCGTGTTTTAGATCACATCATTGTCAGTGGCTCTGAAACCACGTCGTTTGCTGAAAAGGGGCTGATCTAATGCAAAATCAAAGAGCGACCCCTTTAATCAACCCTCGATCCACTGCAATAACACCACGCCCCAGTATCAAAAAAGCATCGCTGTTTTGCGTTTCTGTCCGTGAAAAAGGCAGGCCTTATTACGACGTTTTAGTGGTCGCTTTGACTGTTCGTGATGCCAGACGTTTAGCTGTTAATGCTTGTGAAGCTGAAGGGTTAATTAACCGGACTCAAATTAATGACACCTTGATATTTAAAATAGAAACGGAGGTTTTCCAATGAGCTCATTACTAGCCGATGCGCAAAACCAAGAAATCATGCTGCGTCTTAATGAAGAGGATAAGTTTCTTATCCAATATGACATTTGGGACAGTGAGATTGAGATTACCGATGTCTGGGCCAATAAGATCAGTATTTTGGTTTTGTTGAGTGAACCCTTCCTACGGTCTATAGCGGCACAGGTTGTGGCTCAGTTACACCAGGAAGAGCAGAGTGATTATATCGCCGCACTCGCGGCTTAAAGGAGGTCCTGATGCAAATTAAAGATGCTCTCTCGATTTTAGGCTTAAGCGTCATCGCTAATCCTAAAGCCATTAAGTTCGCTTATCGAAAAGCAGCGGTGAAATACCACCCCGATAGAAACCCCGCCGGCTTAGAAATGATGAAAGCCGTTAATGTCGCTTACACCTTTCTGATCGAAATCAGCTACAACGGCGAAGAACGTCCGATTGATGAAGAGGTTAATACTGACTTCGGTGACATGCTCAACACGGCTATAAACGCCGTTATAGACCTTTCAGACATCAACATTGAAGTCTGTGGGGCTTGGGTTTGGCTAACCGGTAATACCAAAGCGCATAAAGAGGCCATTAAATCAGCTGGATACTGGTGGGCAAAAAAGAAAGCCGCTTGGTATTTTCGACCCCCTGACTACAAAAGCCGTAACAAAGGTAATTGGGAACTGGACAAAATACGCACGACCTACGGTAGCGTGAATATCAATCCATCGTCCCAGTCATCAGCGAATCAAACAAAACAAAAAACACTCACTCCAACCCGGGCAATTGCCCTTTAACCAGGAAAAAACAATGAACACTCAACAAGAAAACACCACAACTGCGCGTACAACTCACTCAGCTAGCCAAGCTAACCCGGCTACCGCACAAGAAACTGCCTTAGCGCAATACACGCCTGAGCAGTTAGCCTTAGCTAATATCAACAACCAAAAGGAGCTACCGAGCTTACAAAA
>ENA-OSET01003332-OSET01003332.1-sediment-metagenome-genome-assembly--contig:-NODE-3332-length-14868-cov-2.992360_pt1 | contig 14868 bp, 12 predicted proteins | sample MGYA00237882_ERZ534229 | MGnify/ENA primary metagenome ERZ534229 (study PRJEB26408, sample SAMN06266212) | sediment metagenome | isolation source: Hudson Canyon methane seep mesocosm | place... | reverse complement strand
CTTAAGTCGCGGCCAGTAATATTTACGACAATTCGTTGTGGTGAAACCGGTAAAAAGCGATCTAATTGCAGTGACTTAGGAGCCATACTATTCAAGGCGAAAATGGCTTCAAGAAAAAGCGTGCCGGGATCTACGCCGTTTACTGAAATTGTGGAAAGTGCGGCATTACCAAGTTCGCCTGATAGGGTCTGTTCTATCAAGTCAGACACCATTGGGTGTTCCCAAGTTACAAATTCTACATCTTCTCGTACGAGCGCCTTCATTCGATGGAATGTCAACGTATTGCCTTCATCGCTTAAGCCTGGGAAATGCTGTTCTAGCATGTGTTCGCCAGGGTGGATGATTAAGGTCTGATCTGATTGATGATCCTGCTCGACGCCGTATAAGTTGAACTGCCGCTCCATGTAGCCCGATAATTCTGCACTCGTTTCTTCAGATTCGATCTGATCGATTAATTCTGCTGCAAAAACTGGGTCACATGAGTTTAATTCTAATAAGGGGTCTCGGCCTGTTTGTAAGGTGGCCATTGCATCATCTCTATGCAGGCGGGCGCTATGAATAAAGTCTGTCGCTTCTTTGCTATCAAAGTCCTTCTGCTCTAAATATTCAGCAAGCTCGTCTTCAAAATATTCATAGATAGCATAACCCGCTGAGCAGCTATGGGTGAAAGCATCGAGTGCTTGGTCATACCAATTGAACAGACCTTCTTGCATGGTTCCTACGATATAAGGAACATGAATCTGTATGTCATGCTCTTGACCGATTCGGTCTAAACGGCCAATTCGTTGTTCAAGTAAGTCAGGGTTGTCAGGTAGGTCAAACAGAACTAGATGATGCGCGAATTGAAAATTACGACCTTCGCTGCCGATCTCTGAACAGATGAGTGATTGCGCACCATTTTCTGTTTCTGCAAAGAATGCCGCCGCGCGATCCCTTTCAATAATGCTAAGTCCTTCATGAAATGCAGCGGTGAGCATGCCTTCACGCAGTCGAAAATAATTTTCAAGTGCGACGGCCATTTCTGCGGATGCGCAAATGATGAGTACTTTTTCAGGTTTAGTGTCTTTCAAAAACTGAGTTAGCCACATGACGCGAGGATTGTTTTTAATCGCGACTTCAGCATCTTCGCTCATACTGTCTTCAGTATCATAAGATAGCGGCACAGGGTTTAAAATTCTGTTAGGGAAGCCCTCAACGGCTTGGCGAGTGTTACGAAACAAGATGCGGCCAGTACCATGTTGGTCGAGCAATAACTGAATGGCTTGAGGGATCGTTTGGTTTTCGGCGTCGGAGCCTAATAATTTCACGACACTTTCGGGTAATGCAGCATCTGCGGGTAATGCTTGTAATTCACCCACTAAACTTGAAACGCCTTCGTAGTTTTGTTCTTGCTCAATGAATTCGCTTAACGAGTGAAAACGGTCAGGATCTAATAAACGCAAGCGCGCAAAATGGCTTTCAAGCCCCGCCTGTTCGGGTGTGGCGGTAAGAAGTAAAACGCCTCGGCTTTGCTCTGCTAAGGCTTCGATACATTGATACTCAGGGCTGCTTTCTTCTTCAGACCAATGTAAATGGTGCGCTTCATCAACGACTAATAAATCCCACTCAGCTTCAATAGCTTGCGCCTGTACAAATGCATTAGAGACTAAAAAGTCTTGGTCGCATAATATTAACTGCTCGGTTTCAAAAGGGTTATCAATGCCTTCTTCAACGAGAGAACTGAAGCGTTCACGATCGAAAATCGAAAACCGTAAGTTGAAACGGCGCAGCATTTCAATTAACCATTGATGGATCAAGGTTGTTGGCACAACAATTAGTGCTCGGTTTGCCAACCCATTATGTAATTGGGCATGCAGGATCATACCTGCTTCAATGGTTTTGCCTAAACCAACTTCATCGGCCAGAAGAACGCGCGGTGCGTGACGTTTGGCGACTTTGTCTGCAATATATATCTGATGAGGCAGTAAGTTTGTGCGTGAGCCTAGCAAACCGTTAATAGTAGAATGTTGGAGGCGGTGCTTATGTTGTAAGGTTTCATAGCGTAAGCGGAATGCGCGGCTACGATCATAATGTCCGCTCACAAGTCTTTGTAATGGTGATGTAAATTGAATAAAGCAGTTGAGCTCTACTTCGCTGATTGTCGACGTTTCACCCTTTGCATTGACGGCTGAGTACTCGATTAATTCACCTGAGTCATTCACGGATGTTACCGTGAAGTTTTGGTCGTCATGAGTGGATATGTCATCGCCCGATTTATACATTACACGGCTGATGGGGGCATTTTCACTGGCATAGGTTCGAACTTCATTCGAGGCGGGAAAACTGATAGTGACGCGTCGGTTTTCAAATTCGGTGATAATTCCAAGTCCTAATTTGGGTTCAGATTGACTGACCCATCGCTGGCCTACAGTAAATAACATTCAGTTAGTAGCTCTTTGGTAAAGTAAAAGGAGTGTACGATACACGTGATTTTAGCAACTTAGCTTCCATCAATACAGTTTCAAGCAGTAAAAAAGGGGGATAAATATGACAAGTGGCGAAGTACATAATGTGCCAGAGAGTAAAGAGTATTTCTTTGAAGAAGGGTGTTTTATTTTAGAAATGCTGAATACAACGTCAGACCCAGAAGTTTCGATTGCGAGAGCGCGCGTAGAGCCCGGAAAAACAACTCGGTTTCATCGCTTGATTGGTGTGACAGAGCGATATGTTATTCAACAGGGGAGTGGCATAGTGTCTGTTGGTGATGATCACACGCAAGGTGTGCAAGCTGGCTGTGTGGTGGTAATCCCTGCTGGTGTTAGGCAGAAAATTTATAACTCGGGTTCTGATGATTTAGTATTTCTAGCAATTTGCTCACCACGTTTTACACCAAATTGTTATGAAGATTGTGATGTTTAATATGATTCATTACGAAGTTAAAAGTCTACGGTACAATTATATAAATACGTAAACTATGCACGAGTTACATACGAAAAAAATGTTATTCCGGGCTAAAACATAACCGGAATAACAATAGATGGCTACATAAGATATTTATCGACCACCGGACCCTTAAGAGTTTAAGGTATTTGTATCTGGCTACCAGCTTCACCCGGCATAACAATCTGTGATGCTTGCTGGCGACGCATCTCTTGTAGCTCGGTCATTGTCTCTTCCAGCGATTTATTTGCTGCATCACCAAAGTTATTCACTACTTCAGTCAAGTTGCTGCCTTTAATTTCAAAATTAAGCGGTAAAGGGCCTGCTGGGGTCATCATTTGTGTGCCACCAAAATACAAAACAGAACGAGAATCATCAAACTCTCCTTCAGGCGTGACCGGCGTCATTCGTCGAATAGTGCCAACTTTTTGATCGGTAAAAACTTCTTCTTTATAAAGGTCTTCAATATTCATTTTTATTTCGGGTGCGCCTGTGTCAGACATGGTCCTATTTCCTCAATAATTTTTTAATTGATTGGTTTTGTTAGCCTACTTTGACTTACTGCCGGAGGGGGCTATCAAATGTTTGTTAAAATTATAATGGGGGCAGTTAGAAATTTTGCTAGTAGGCAGGTGCTCTGATTTTAATTTCGGTCTAGAAAATCACGTAATGGTGGTATTTTCTCGGGTTGATTTGTTTGAATTAGACCCTCTATTAAATAACGTACGACTTTATTTTGCTGGTCCGTAGATAACGCTTCTTTATTTATCTTGGTTGCCGTTTGTGGGGTGGTTTTTTGAATATGTTTCCAGGCATTTTTTGCTAATTCTTTGAGCTTATTCAGCGCGTTTTCTTGAGTTAAATAAAGCTCAGGATCTTGACCGAGCAGAGCATGGGTGTCATTTAGCCAGAAAGCATAAATGCGCTTTGCTTTGGTATCGGGGCGGCCAATGAGGTCAGTGATTAAGCTTACATACATTAATTGGAGCTTTTCAATACAGGGTTGGCGCTGAAGGTTTGAGTCATCAATACTATCCAGTAAAAGATTAATCCTTTGGAAGGTGTATTCGATAAGCTTAATCATCTTCTCAGGTCTATTTAAATAATTAGATGATTGTAACTCTTCCAAAAACAAAGCTATTTTAGAGAAAAATAGCTTTACCTGACGTTGGCTGAATAAATTTTCTGGTTTGCGAGTTAATTCGGTAATCTGTGTTTTAAGTTGGCTGTAATCGATGGTCTCGTTATTAAGAAACGCTTTTAGTACAAAGCGCTTAAACTGATCAGTATCTTTTTCAATCAATTCTAGGGACAGCTTTGCTAAGGCTTGTTTATCTTGAGTTAAAAGATAAGCAAGAATTTTACTTTTATCAGGGCCTTTTGAGAGGGCGTTTATTTGCTGTGCGCTCTTATTGGCATGTAGCGTTAAACGAACGCAGTGCTGGCAGAAATCGAAGCCATCAGAGTCAGAGCAGTCACACGCCCCTTCAATTGAGTCTGTATGATAGTGAATGCTTACTTTATGTTGGTCGATTTTTGCACTTGCTTGCTTGTTTTTATATTGGAAGTCCGTAATGGTATTTTGGGGGTTACGATCATTTTTTTGGTTGAAAAGCGTAAAAGCTTGATCGAAACGAGCTTGTCCTGCAGTTTTGATTAAGAGTTCATGTGAAATGATCGTTTGTGTCATGAAATTTGTGTGGCTTCAGTCGCTGCAACGATTTGTGCTGTTTCAAGGTGTTGGCTGTAAATAATAACTAATTGACCACTTGTTAATGCCGTTTTCACTTGCTGCTGTCTATTTTCCAAAAGCTCTTCACAATCATTAAGACCCCAATCACGCAAGCAATATTCATCGACGAGGTTATTGATGGCCTCTGCACTTAATTGTTTGGGGTCTATGATCATTGGTGGGCCTTTTGTTAATAAACTTATGGTTTTTGAATGAGCTTCGCGCTTAAGCGAAGGCGTGGTTTTGGCTTTAAAGTTTGTGCTTTTGTTGTTTTAGCATCAGAAAGGGATGCTTTTTGAGTGACTTCTTTGGGTGAGGGTGCTTTCTTGAGTACTGAACCCACTTTTTTTGTTTTCTTGGTTTCGGTAGATGGGCTTTGTTTTTTGCCTGCCGCCGCTTTTGTGCTGATGGTCTTTTTACGAGTTGAGGTGACCTTAGTTACTGACACTGGAACGCCATTTAAAACAGATGTACCCGTTAATCGATCTACAAATTGATCATCTGTCAGGTCATTCATACTGACGCCAGGTCGCTTTGACGCGATGGATAATTGCGTATTCTTATGACGATGCCCCCAACCATGCGGAATGCTGATCACGCCTTCCATGATATCTTTAGTAATTTCTGTTTCTATTTCAACTTTGCCTACACGGCTTGCAACTTTCGCTATATCTCCCTCGCTTAGGTTAAGGCGTATAGCATCCTCAGGGTGAATCATCATCGTGCAGCGATTTTTACCTTTTACCAAGCGGTGGCTGTTATGTAGCCATGAGTTATTAGAGCGAACATGGCGACGCCCGATCAATAGAAACTCGTCTGAATTTTGCTCAGAGCTCAACACTTCGGCGCGTTTACGCAGGCGACTCATATCTTTCAAAAAGGTTGATGGCGCAAGCTTGATACGCTTTTTCGGTGTATAAAGACGATCGGGTAAGCAAGATTGCAAAGAGCCTAAATCAATACCGTGTGGATAGTTAACTAAGGAACTAACGCACAATCCTTTGCTTAAGCTTCGATTAGGGCTTCCGTACGGGCTTAAATCTAGAAATTTACGTAAAGGATGTCTTGAATCAACAATGCCTTGTAGCGCATCTGTTAAGAAATTTCCCAGTTGAGAGGTGCCAGGGATTTGAGTCCCGTAAGGGCCCGTGCGTAAAATAATGTCGAGTAATCCATCAGGGCCTAAGCGCTTTAGAACTTGATATGACGCTTCTTCTTTGAGTTTAGACGTGAAATCATGTCCGTTTAAACGGCGCTTTAGTTCGAGTAATATTTGCCAGTCATGGCGAGCGTGCTTTCCAGCTTCAAATAGGGCGGGAGAATACTTAGCAACATTTCTAACCCCTAATGTATTAAAGACTAAGTCATAATGAGATTGCTCAAGCGGGCCTGTTGGCGGCAAAATAATATCCGCATGACGAGAGGTTTCATTGAGGTGAAAATCAATGGATACCATGAAATCGAGTGACTCGAAGGCTTTATCTAAGCGGCGGCCGTTTGGGCTGCTTAATGATGGGTTTCCTGCCAGCACAATCATAGCTTTAATTTGCTTATCATCTTCCAAAAGAATTTGATCAGCCATGGTGCTTGCGGGGAGTTCTCCGCCAAATTCAGGCAAGCCTGTTTTACTTTGGTAACGGTTCGCATGGCCTTTTTGACCAGACAAAGCGGCTAACTCAACGATGTCTGCAGCAGGTTTGGTGAACATTAAGCCACCGCGCTCATCTAAATGGTTCGTGATGATGTTGATGACATATGCCAACCATGTCGTAAGACCGCCAAACTCTTGTGTAGAAGTACCCATTCGAGTGAAGAGGCAGGCGCGAGGTGTACTCGCTAGTTTTCGTGCAAGTTCTTTAATTTTGAGTGTTTTAATGCCTGTAATGGTACTAACGTTGGCGGCAGAGTAGTCCGAACAAAGTAGCTGGATTTGAGCAATGTCATCAAGGCGAGAATGTAAACGGCCTTGTTCGACGAGTTCCTCATTAAATAAGGTATGAAGAATGCCGAGCATTAGAAAGGCGTCAGTGCCTGGTTTGATGAATAAATGCTGATCAGCAACACGAGTAGTTTCCGTTTTACGTGGGTCGATCACAATTACTTCACCGCCGCGCTTGGTGATGTTTTTCAGGCGTGTCTGGTAGTCCGGCGCTGACATTAAGCTACCATTTGAAGCTGCTGGATTGCTTCCAATTAATATAAATAAATCCATATGGTCAATGTCAGGAATTGGAAATAACAATTGGTGGCCAAACATAGCAAGATTAACTTGCATATGAGGTAGTTGATCATTTGAGGTGGCGGAAAATTTATTGTGTGTACGCAGTGCCTGTAATAACGGCGGTCCAAAAAGTATATTGCCGTGGTGATGTGTGTTTGGATTACCAAAATAAGCGCCAACGGCATGACGACCATGTTCTTTTTGGGTGTCTTTAATTTTATTTGCAACAATATCAAATGCGCGGCCCCATGAAATTTCTTTCCAGCCATCTTTGGTTTTAAGTTGAGGGGTTTTTAGACGGTCTGGGTCCTCATGTATATCTTTCAGTGCTAGTGCTTTAGGGCAAATATGCCCTTTACTCAAAGGGTCGTTAGGGTCACCTTTAATTGAGGTGATTTGTTCATCTTCAACTTTGATGGCGATGCCACACATAGCCTCGCATAAATTACAGGTTCTATAATGAGTATATGAGTGATCGTTTTTCATTGAGGCCCCTAGCTATTATTTTTTTAAAATGCTGATTCAAATGGCATGTATGAGTATCGTCGTAAGTTGATTATATTCAGGTTTCATTTATGAAGTCCATCTTTTAACCAAGGCTTGTTTCAAATGAGTTTGCGGGATACTGTTTACTCAACCTTAATACCCAGATATCAAAATAGCTGACCAGAATGTAGAAGAAAAGGTGAGCAATAAAATGAGCAAAAAGACATGAGTAATAAAAACATTGTAATAACGGGAGCAAGTGATGGTATAGGTAAGGCATTGGCGTGGGTCATGGCTGAACGCGGCTATAATTTAGGCTTAACTGCACGGCGTATCGAGTTATTAGAAATACTCAAAGATGAGATCCAAAAAAAATACCCCGCTATAATTGTGTGCGTCCAAGTCATGGATGTGACTGATTATGACCAGCAAGAAACAGTTTTGGCGGATTTGCATCAGCAGTTAGGACAAATTGATATTTTGGTGGTGAATGCCGGTATTGCGATCGCAGGAAAGGCTGGCATTGTGCCCTTGTCGGATCAACTTGCCGTGATTAATACCAATTTGAATGGTGCGATAGCAACCGTTGGGTCGGGTTTAAAAATATTTCGGAAGCAAGGTTATGGACATTTAGTTGCGACATCTTCTATTGCAGCTTTTCGGGGGCTTTCACGCAATGCGGCCTATTGTGCCTCCAAGTCTGGTCTTACAACGTTTATGGAGGCCGTGCGAGTAGAAACTTATAAAGAAAATATTGATGTGACTATTTTGCATCCTGGGTATATTGATACTGAGATTAATCGGAGCTTAGCGAGTCGACCGTTCGTCATTGATGTTGAAAAAGGGGCAAACATTTATGCTGATTTGATTGAGCGTAAAGTTGCTTCTTCAACAGTTCCTCAGTTTCCATGGAATATGATCGGGCCATTGTTGAAAGTGCTGCCAACAAGCTTAATTGCAAAGATGTAGCGTAAAGCAACTCCACTCTATAGAGAAAATCCTTTATAATCGGCCATCATTTTTGGCTGTACTGATAACTGTCGTGACTTTAGTCCGACTTTAGCGAGGCCTCTATAGAGGAAGTAATATGAATTTTTCATCTTTAGGCTTAGCGCCCGAAATTCAACAGGCAGTTGAAGCCTGTGGTTATACTGATATGACGCCGGTGCAACTTCAGGCTATTATTCCCGCACGACGTGGTAAAGATATATTAGCCAATGCTCAAACGGGAACGGGGAAAACGGCAGCGTTTGCTTTACCTATTTTACAACAAATGGTGGAAAAACCTAAAGATACGACGCCTGGTAGTCCGCGCGCGTTGATCTTGTCACCTACCCGTGAATTAGCTGAACAGCTGGCGCAAACTATTAGTGCTTATGCTCAGTTTTTGCCTCTGAGTGTCACGGCCTTATATGGCGGTGTAAAAATGGGGGGGCAAGAGAAAAAGTTACGGGCCGGTGTTGATGTACTCATTTCTACACCAGGACGCTTGCTTGAGCACATTACTCAGTGCAACGTAAATTTATCAAATGTTGATTTTGTAGTACTTGATGAAGCCGATCGAATGCTGGATATGGGGTTCATTACCGATGTACTAGCAATACTGCAGCCTATTCCAAAATCTCGCCAAACATTATTATTCTCAGCGACCATCTCGCCTTCAGTGAATGAACTAGCGCATAAAATCTTAAATCAGCATGTAGAAGTACGTGTTGCAAAACAAAGCATGACGGCCGATACCGTTGAACATGTGATGTATCCGGTTGAAGAGAAACGCAAAATTGAACTCTTTATGGAGTTGCTTGACGAGCATAACTGGTTCCAAGTGTTGGTTTTTACCAGCACTAAAGAACAAGCCGATAAGTTAATGGCTATTTTGAAGCTGAATAAAATCGATGCAGCAGTTTGTCATGCCGATAAAAGCCAAGGTTCTAGGCGTCGTGCCTTAGCTGATTTTAAGTCGGCAAAAATTCAAGTGCTCATTGCGACGGAAGTGGCCGCACGAGGCTTGGATATTCAAGGTTTGGAGTATGTCGTCAACTATAACTTACCTTATCTGGCTGAAGACTATGTCCATCGAATTGGCCGTACAGGCCGAGCAGGTACTAAAGGGCATGCGATTTCTTTTGTGAGTCGAGAAGAAGAGCGTTCACTGGATTTGATTGAGAAGCTTATCAATAGTCGTGTTAAGCGTATTCATCGTGCAGGGTTTGAAGTCGGGGATCGCAAATCATTACTAAAAAACCTTGAAGAAACGCCAAGGCCAGGCCGCACTAATAAAGCGAGTCGAACCAAGATCATTCGTGAAAAAGCGAAGCGTTCTAAAGGCGCAAATAAGAAGCGATAATTCATCTCACCTATCATCTGGGCGTTAAAGATTTAAAATTTTTGGTTCATTACTGCAAATTTTGATAAAATACGCCCCCTAATTTTCAAACCGGCATGGCTACGTTATTAAGTACGTTGTAACAGCGCTGGTATATAGTGGTGGTTCTTCCGCCTTTTTAAGCAAATGAGGTTTATATGTCTAAGCAAGATTCTGTTGTTATCGTAAGCGGTGTTCGTACGCCTATGGGCGGTTTTCAAGGTAGTCTTTCAGCAGTAACAGCGCCTGAGCTAGGCTCTATTGTTATTAAAGAAGCCGTTGCGCGATCAGGTCTTAAGCCAGAAGACGTACAAGAAGTTATTATGGGTTGTGTGTTACCTGCAGGCCTTAAGCAAGGTCCTGCGCGTCAAGCAATGCGTCAAGCGGGCTTGTCTGATGAAACGGGTGCAACTACTATTAATAAATTATGTGGTTCGGGTATGAAAGCAACCATGCTTGCGCATGACCTAATTAAAGCGGGTACAAACGATGTCATGATTTCAGGTGGTATGGAGTCAATGACAAACTCACCTTATATCTTACCGACAGCACGTAAAGGTTTCCGTATGGGACATGGCGATCAGGCTAAAGATCACATGTTTTTAGACGGTCTTGAAGATGCTGAAACAGGTCGACTAATGGGGTCGTTTGCACAAGAAGTTGCTGATAAAAAAGGCTATACACGTGAGCAGATGGATAACTATGCTATCCAGTCTTTAACGCGAGCAAAAGCAGCGATTGAAGCAGGTCAGTTAACGGAAGAAATTATTCCAGTTACGATTAAAACTCGTCGTGGTGAATCGGTTGTTGAGCAAGATGAGCAGCCTTTCAATGCAAACATTGAAAAGATTCCAAGCCTACGTCCTGCGTTTGCAAAAGACGGAACAATCACTGCCGCCAATGCTTCTTCTATTTCTGATGGTGCATCTGCACTTGTGCTCATGCGAGAAAGTGAAGCGGAAGCACGTGGTATCAAACCAATGGCGCGTATCGTTGCTCACACAACTCAATCTCAACACCCGAGTGAATTTACACTTGCTCCAGTTGGCGCAATTGAAAAGTTATTTGCTAAAACGGGTTGGACGAAAGATGATGTTGATCTTTATGAGATCAATGAAGCGTTTGCAATGGTGGCAATGCTACCGATTCTAGAGCTTGGCCTAGATCCAGAAAACGTTAACATCTTTGGGGGCGCTTGTGCACAAGGCCATCCTGTTGGTTCAACGGGATCTCGTCTCTTAGTTACGCTAATGAATGCGCTTAAGATTAAAGGCAAAACCAAAGGTGTTGCAGCACTTTGTATTGGTGGTGGTGAAGCGACTGCTATGGCGATTGAATTGGTTTAATTATTCGTTTAATTCGTGGTTACAGCTTGGTGATGATTCATCACCAAGCTGTTTTAGCTTTTATTCTTTGAGAGCTTTCATATAAATCTTATCTTCATAGTTTTCCTTTTTTTTCTAACTTCTCCATTCGAGTCAGTGTCCACAGTCCTGCGTATTTGTTAAAACTGTTCTGTGAATAATTCAGTGCGATTAAAAAGCCGACAGAACCATCCAAAAATCCCCCTCGAAGCAGGTAAATTTGCACAAAAGTCCAAAAACTTCGCAGAATAGGGCTAATCAAGGTATGGCAGCGCTTACCTTTAGCAAAATACTTTTGGCTGCCTAGCCAAGCGTATTTGGCACTTTTATCAAGTGCATGGCCATAGTTCCGGCTGGTAAAGTGCAATAATCGTCCATTCAATGTTACTGTTTCGCCAGGCGCATGTAGAATTTTCTCATGTACTTGAGCGTCGGTAAATGAGGCACCGTCTCGCCAAACCATGCGTAGTGGTGAGCGCGCGCTACGGCCATGGTCTAAGCGCTTGTTGTAAATTGTGACGCCCCAAGGCATTTGTATTGCAACTTTGTTTCCTCTAGGTTCGCTTAATAACAGACGTACACTTTCTTGTAATTCCGGGTCTAAAGCCTCGTCGGCATCAATAGCGAGCACCCAATCATATTGTGCTTTTTCTAATGCACGCTGTTTTTGAATTCCGTAGCCTGGCCAATCTGTTTCAAACACTTTATCCGTATATTGGCGAACAACATCTAAAGTGCCATCGGTACTACCACTATCGAGTACAATAATTTCATCAGCTAGATCTTTTACAGACTCTAGGCAGCGGCCAATGCGGTCGGCTTCATTTAAAGTAATAATAGTGACAGAGAGGCTGTATCGTTTACTTGTCATAATGTAAATATCTTATAATTAGAGGTCAGCTTAATAATAAAGCTTTGCACCACAGGTTTTTGGTTAGAGTTTAAAGTATTTAAGCTTTTTTCTGATTTTAAATTTTCGCACTAAGTTAAGCGGTTTCTTCTTTAGGCCAATATGACCTGTTTCCATAAACCAATCGACAGCATCTAAAACTCTTTCACTGGCTTGTCCGTCTGTGTCAGGGTGTATGTCTTTAGCATACGAACTAATTTCATTCATTAGCTTAGCAGGGCGTGTAAGCGCATGCTCAATACTGTGTTCGATGTTATCTGTCGATTCAATATTTATAAGGTGTTTGCCGTTAAAGAGTGTTTTATACGTGACAACGGGTTTTTGCAACATTAAAAATTCAGAGATGATTGAAGAGGTATCGCATAACATTACATCTGCTTCTTGAAGTGCTGAAAGTACTTGTTCATTCTCAATGAATCGTAAATTTGGCCCTTCAAGTGAGCGGTAGGCTGCAATCGTTTCTTTAGCCATTTTAGGGTGTAGTGTTACCAGCCAGTTCCATTTTCCTGTTTGAGATAGCCGCTTAATTTCTTCAAATACGTGTGGTGCCGCGGTGATTTTTGTTGAAAATGTCGATGCAAACAGAACGGTTGGCTGTGTTGAAGTTTGTGCCGGTTTTGCTTTGAATAGCGGGTCTAACTTAGGCCAGCCCGTTTGTACAATGCGAAAGAAGCCGTGTTCATCGGCTAGTTTGTTAAAAGGTGCCGTTGTACTTGGTCCTTGAGGGCAATAGAGGTCAAAGAAACCACGAATATTAAAGTGGCTTAAACCGCGTTTTCCAGTGAAAAAACCGTGAAATACACCCACTTTTACGCCGGGGAAAAAATGCGGTACAACATTACCCGGCACAAACACTGCGCAAGGGTTATAGGCTTTTACTTGCTCGGTTGTGAGTAGTTGGTGTTCATTAGAATTTAATAAGTTCTCATTTGCCTCGTTGCCACCAATAAACCAACTCACCTCATCGCCTCTCGCCCAAATAGCCTTCTGAATAGGTCGCAAAATTGCGTAGGAATAATTTTGTTCAATATACATGAGATAGCGTTTAGGGTTGGAAGCCATTGGGTCCGCCTGGTTACTGAAATTTCTAGAATAATAGAGGAGGTAAAATAGCATAAAACGATACAGTCTGCGCTAGCCACTTTAGAATAAAACAAGGTGTAAAGGGTGTGAATAAAGATGGCGAGGTAATCAGCCACAGTTTATAATTCAAAAAAATTTAAACCTGTAAATAGAGCATTAGCTTCCTATGTTAAAAACTTTCGTAATTAATCTTGCTGGGTCGGATGATCGCTGGGAAACCACAAGTCGTCGATTAACTGCGCTTGAGGTTCCCTTTGAACGTTTTGAGGCGGTTGATGGCAGAGTTTCACCTCATCCCTTGTTCGAACGGCACGATGATAAGCTTCGGCAGAAATATCGAGGAAGAGCGTTGTCAGGAGGGGAGTTAGGCTGCTTTGCTTCTCATTTTTTGTTATGGCAACGCTGCGTTGAGCTAAATGAACCCATTGTGGTGATGGAAGATGACATTATTATCAGGGACTCGTTTCCAGAAGCGGTGAAAGTCGCGTCGGAGAATATCTCAAAGTTGCCCTACCTACGCTTCTCAGGTATCCACCTTAAACGACGACCATACAAAAAAATTGATCGCTTAGGTAGTTTTGATTTAGTCGATCATATTAAAGGGCCAGCGGGTACACAATGTTATGTACTTAGCCCATTAGCAGCTAAAGCATTTATTCAGTCTGCTGATGTATGGTTCTTGGCGGTGGATGATTATATGGACCGGTATTGGCAGCATAGTATTAATTGTTATAGTCTCATGCCCTTTCCAGTAGGTTTAGCGAATGTTGAAACTGATATGGTAAGACCTAAGAAAGCGACTAGATCGTTGAAAGTGAAGCTTGTTAAGGCTTGTTATGGCTTGTTGGAGTCGCTTAGACGAAATCGGTATCGGTTTCGAAGCAATAAGGAGTTATAAGTGTCTTCAAGACCATTAGTTAGTGTTTATATTACAACGCATAAGCGAGTAGATTTACTTCCTCGTGCAATAAATTCTGTTCTGGCTCAAAATTACCGTCCAATAGAAATTATTGTTGTGGATGATGCTTCTAAAGATTCCACGATTGACCTACTTAAAAAGTATGAGCAGCAGTTGTCTGGTGAGCGTGATTTAACTTTTGGCTACTTAGAACACTCTGAAAATAAGGGCGCGTGTGCAGCAAGAAACTATGCCATTAGAACAGCGAAAGGTCAGTTTATTACAGGGCTAGACGATGATGATGAGTTTTTTCCTTCTCGAATTAAACAAATGGTAGAAAATTGGGATGATAAATATTCAGCCCTATGCTCATCGATAGAGGTGGATGACGGCGGTGGAAAAATTTCTTATCTAGATAGAGAAATTGGTGAAATTTCCTTAGATAACTTGTTAAAAAGAAATGTAATCGGCTCACAAATTTTTACCAAAACTGCAAATTTAAGAGCGATAGAAGGCTTTGATATCACATTCCCAGCTTGGCAAGATTATGAATGTTGGATTAGGATAATTGATAGGTTTGGGCCTGTTTTAAAATTGAAAGAACCAAGTTATCGGTTCCATCGAGGTCATGATAAACCTCGTATAACAAGTGATAATAGAAGCTTGGAAGCTATACAACTGATCATCCAAAAGCATGGGCATAGGCTGAACCCACACCAAAAGCGACGGCTTAAATATAAAGAGCTAACTGCCGACAAACGTTCTTATCGTGATTTAAGAGACTGGTTGCCTGCTATGACGCTAAGAACTGCGCCAAGGATACTTAAAAAATGGGTTAAGGCTGCATTTAATTAATTACTTATATAAAGATGAAGCTGTGATTTAGTTTT
>ENA-OSET01003331-OSET01003331.1-sediment-metagenome-genome-assembly--contig:-NODE-3331-length-14871-cov-349.059213_pt1 | contig 14871 bp, 13 predicted proteins | sample MGYA00237882_ERZ534229 | MGnify/ENA primary metagenome ERZ534229 (study PRJEB26408, sample SAMN06266212) | sediment metagenome | isolation source: Hudson Canyon methane seep mesocosm | place... | reverse complement strand
TCTGCGTAACTCAGTTATTAATAACCGTGAATATTAAAGGCCTACTTCAGGCCTTTAACGTGACTTAAATCTAATGGATCACGTATTGGTTTACTCACATAATAACCTTGTGCATAATCCACACCTTGCTGTTCCAATAACTGTAATATCATTTCGTTTTCTACGAATTCAGCAATAATCTTTTTGCCGAAGGCCTGGGAAACTTCAGTCAGTACTTTAACAAAAATTCTGTCTTCATCGTTGGTATCCATTTGCTTAACAAAAGAGCCATCGATTTTTACATAATCAACAGGTAGCGATTTTAAGTAATAAAAAGAAGAAAAACCGACACCAAAGTCATCGAGTGCAAAACTACAACCCAGTGCTTTTAATTTTTGAATCATCGATTTAGCCGATAAAAAGTTAGATACGGCTGAGGTTTCAGTAATTTCAAAAATAATCAGTTCTGGTTTTACGCCAGGTTGGCGTAAGAGCTCTTCTATATAAGGAAGGATAGTCTCATCATTCATAGAGCGCCCAGATAAATTAATCGCGAGACGGGCATTATTATTCATTTTTTGGAAACTAAGATGCCGCTCGATTGCTTTTTTTAAAACGAGACGGTCTATTTGGTCAATAATGCCAATTTCTTCCGCTTGAATAATAAAATCTCCTGGCATTAAGAGCTTTCCATCGGGAGCATCAATTCTTAATAGGCACTCATAATGACTAATGATTTTGTATTTGATATCTAGTATAGGCTGATAAAATAGCACAAAAGAATCGTCTTTTATTGCATTTAGAATGATATTTTTCCAATGCAATTGTTCAGTTAATACCGCTTGGTACTCAAAATCAGGTGAAAAAATATGATAACGAGATCGGCCTGATTTTTTTGCATGATACATTGCTAAATCAGCATTGGCTAACAGGGCTTGCTGGTCTTTTCCATGCTGAGGATAGATGGCAATACCAATACTAAAACTGACCGGGTAAGGCTGGTCATTAATTGTATAGTGGATATTTTTTAGAGCAGCGAGTAGCTTGTTTGCTAATTGTATTGCACCTTCTACTGTCGCAGAAGGGGTTACCAGGGTAAATTCATCACCCCCGATTCGACTGAGCAAATCGGTTTCGCGTACTTCATATTTTAATTCGCGGGTGATGCTTTGCAGTAATTCATCACCGGCTTGGTGCCCGTGAGTATCATTAATTACCTTAAACTGGTCTAGGTCTAAATAGAATAAAGCCAAGCTATCATCATAGCGTTCAGCCACGGCTAGCATCGCATTAAATTTTTGTAAAAAATTACGCCGATTACTCAGCCCGGTCAGTTGATCGTGAGTCGCAATCCAGACTAATTGTTCATCGGCAATATGCCGTTCTGTGACATCCATGCCTAAACTTAATATAACGGAGTCTTGCTGGCTATCTGTTGCGTGTATCAGTGAGTGAATCCACGAGATGTAGATGGTATCCTCAGAATTATTTAAACTTAGGTGTCCTGAATAGTTTATTTCTGGTTGCCCTTGTTTTTTTCCTAGTTGCTTAAGCTGTAATAAATGTTTAGTTTCATTTTTTGGAATGAAATCGGAAAAAGGGCGGCCAATAATTTTCTCTGAGGGTACACCAAACTCTTGCAAGGCTTCTTTGTTGATTGAAAGAATTTCACCTTGAATTGATTGGGTGATGATAATAATAGGCGCAGTTTCAATGAGCTGCTCCATAAAATTGCGCTGCTTAGCTAATTCGGTAGAGTTTTGGATTAGCAATTGTGTGCTTTTTTGGGATTTAAGCGATAAGCTTTGTAATTGCTGAGAAACGCCAATAGCTGTTTTTGTTAGGGTGGATATTTCATCAGAAATATAAGAATTACTTGTGGTAGCTAATTGTTCTTTAAATTCGCCGTATTGATGTTTTGCTAATAAAGGAAGCGCATTGGAAAGCTGTAGAATTTTCTTAATACTCAGCTGAATAATAATAAAAATCATCAGAATGACAGCTAAAAGTCCAATTAGCCCAGTACTTCCTTGCTGAAATAACTTGTTTTGTAAGCTAGTATATTCTTCGCTAATGTCGTTAATACTAATGAAATAAGGCGCTTTTTGGTTGTGATTAATGCTGAATGCGATTATTTCATAGCGGTGTTGATTACTTGTAAAGGGAAGCGCCTTGTTGGTAAATGAACTGAGTGGGTGTGTTGCTATAAATTGTTGCCAAATCGGCGTATTTTCTTGTGCTTGAGTGATGGCAGATAGATGCTGATCATTTTCATGAATAAGAACTCCTAAGTCACTATTAGTTGTGTTTTGGTATTGTAATAAGGTATCGACGAGTGAGACAGATAAAGAGAGAGCGCCTATTACTTTAGAGTTACTTAAGATGGGTGTAATGATTTGTTGCACACAGCCATTGCGGCATTGTATTTCATTATAGGGTGCTTCATTCTTAAAAACCTGCTGTAAGGCCTCGCCCGATATATTAGTTCCTTTCCCCCAGTGTTTTAACTTAGCGTGTTTCTTGATATGAAGCGTCGCTCCTTCTAAGTTCCAAATAACTTGCCAGTGTGTCCAGTATTTATTAAAAAGTTTAGTGATGGCTTTATCTGAACTTCTCGTATTTTGCGGGGCAACTAAAATAGATTCATTAAAGCGTTCTAATACAAATACAGACTCGGCTGTTAAAGCGCGTGCAATATTAATTTGCTTTTGTTGTGTCGCTACGCGGTTTTGTAAAAAATTTTCAGTCGCCTGTTGGTAGATATAGAAAGAGTAAGCGCTATAAAGTGTAATTAAAATAAAACCTAAGCCGAGAGAAAGCTTCCATTTTAAACTCAGGAAAGGTTTAAATTTTTTCATATTTAGAATTGATACGCGAGTTGTAATGCGTAGATATTCCAGTCTTTTGCTTGTTGGGTCAGGTCCGGGTTATCAAATGCGGATACTGTAGAGCTACCGTGTACACGATGATACTCGGCACGTAACATCCAAGCTGGCGTAATATCCCAGCGCATGCCAAAAACAATATCTTGAGTAAACATTATATGTGCGGGTAAAAAAGGTTGGCTTTGGTTAAAGGCGACCCCTTTTCTGTCACTAATGTCTTGTACTGATGAATCATAGCGTAGTGTTGCTTGTAGATTGTCTAAAATACGGTAGCCTGCTTGTACATACCAATGCTCGCTGACGGGTGATATGTCGATTTTAACCCCAGGGTAGGGAGTTGGAAGTTGGTTGAATTGATTCCACTGTAAAGCATACTCAGCTGTAAGGCTCAAACGTTCACCATTATATTGAGCGGAGAGCATAAAGGAGTCAATTTTAGAAGTGAAGTCTATATAGGGGTCCGTTGCTTCGCCACCATAACCTAAGGAGAGGTTTGCATAACTGAAAGCAAAAATATATTTTCCATTATCAATCTCATAGTTTAAATTGGCTAATAGACTTAAGTCAGAGGTTAAGCTTCCTTGTACCGCAGGGTTAGCTGTAATTGCTGCGAGTAATTCTTTATCGGAGGTAGTTAATCCTAGGTTAAGCTTAAAGGTAAAGTTACCTACGTCGGTATTGTAATCACTATAAAGCTGTCCACCATCCATAGAAACGTAGAGTGCACGCGAGCGTTCATAATAAGCAAGCGGTAAAAATATGGTTGGATGTGTTGCTGCCACATCGCGCGTTTCGTTATATAAGCCCCATGGGTTTTTAATGCGTCCTGCTCGAACACCGAATCGTCCTGCTTGGTGTCTAAAGAAAGTGTAATCAACAAAGGCAAAATCCAAGGTAACCTCACCTTCACTGCCAGTGCTTTCGCCAGCTCTTCTATATAAGCCTTGAACTGCAAAGCTTAAATTATTTAGAGCTTGATAAGATATATTTAAACCAACTTCAGTTGAGCCAGCAGAAACGCTATCTTTACTTTTACCGTAAACGTTATTGCCTGAAGTAGAGAATAGCCCCTGACTTAAAAAACCATGTATTTGTACATCATCCATCCAAGGTTTTTTATAATCTGCCCACTTAAAGTCATCGCTTTCCGATGAATTAGCAGGTGCGGATGCGTTTTCTGCAGCAATTACATTATTGATGGAGAATAATAGGCAGCATAAAAAAGTGATGCTTGTAAGGGTGAATTTATTCATGGGACTCACCATTGTCTATATAGCCTATCGCATTTTTGGTTTGATTAACGAGCTCTTGCATTTCAGCAATAGAGTCGACAGTGATAGGTGCTTGTCCTGTGCCTGTGTAGGTTAATCGGTTCCAAGTTCTACGTAATTGATGAGGAAAAAGCTGTAATTTTTCTTTTACGAAGCGCTGGTGTACAGAGTTATCATCTGGCAGGACAATAACGCGAATTTTTTCGCCATTCGACCAATATAAAGTGCGCATAGCAAAAACTGAAGCAAGTTTTTGCTGTTGCTCTAGTTGCTTTAGTTGCTCAATATTATCTGGGTGAGTAATAACCTCTAGTGCGTAGACGGAGTGCGAACTTAAAATAAATAAGCAGGCACACATAAAAAGACAGAAACTATGCTGTTTTTTACGTGTAGAGGAGGTGTTAAATAAACTAAAGTCCATAAGTAAGTTTTAGCATTTTTATATTGCAAATACAATGCAATTTTATGGAGGTTAATTTAAACGTAATGCAACTTCAATAAATTGTTCATTTTTAAGCTGATAGCCACGAATTTCCATAATGCCTTTTACATTAAGCGAAATGATTAGATACAGTGCATCTGGGTAGCCGGCTTGATCTAAGTCTGTTTTCGATGGTATGGCGGGCGCAGTGGGGTGAGAATGATAAATAGCAAAAAGTTGCTCTTGCTTGTTGCGCATTTCAGCCATTGCTTTAATTTGTTGCTGAGCATCTAAATTAAAAAACTCAGCGGGCTTAGTTGCTGTATTTTTGATGGGGTAAGTTTGAGTGGCAATATTATTTTTGCTACTTACTAGTCCGCAGACTTCTTCATTAGGAGTTTGCTGTGCGTGGTGAAGTAAGTTTTGTACTATTTTTCTGGGGATGGATATTTCATTCATGGGATTAGACATAAGATTTTTAAGTATTAGATCGCCATTGTGCATAACTTATTCGAGCTTGGCCAGATAAGTCATTGAGGCAATGAATATTGTAATAATTATTTTCAGAGAGAATAGTATTAACCGCGTTTTTTTGGTCGTAGCCATGTTCTAAAATTAGATAGGCCTCTTGTTTTAAATACACTTTGCTCTGCTGTGCTATATAAATAATATCTTGTAAGCCTTGTTGTTCTGCAATTAATGCGCTATTTGGCTCAAATCGCACATCACCTTGTTGTAAGTGCGGATCGCTAGGGTTTATATAAGGTGGATTACTGACAATAAAATCAAATTTCTGCTGGGGAATGTCCGTAAACCAATCGCTTTGTATAAAGGTTATTTGTGGCGTTTGATTTAGTATGGCGTTTTGTTTGGCTACGAACAATGCATCGTTACTTTTATCGACAGCGATAACCTGGATATTTTGTTTTTCTGCCGCTAAAGTAATGGCAATAATGCCTGAGCCAGTGCCTAAATCAAGTAAAGAGCTGCTTGCTTTATCATCAATTAAATCTAAACACAGCTCAATCAGAGTTTCCGTTTCAGGTCGCGGGATCAATACGGCGGGGGTTGTAATAAAATCTCGCGACCAAAATTCACGAGTTCCAGTCAGGTAAGCAATAGGTGTACCTTGTAAGCGCTTCTGAAAAAGCTGCTGAAACTGATTAAATTGGTCGTTAGTTAGCTGTTTTTCTGGCCATGCACGCAAATGGCTGCGATCTTTTTTTAAAATATGGCACAGCAATATCTCAACGTCAATTTGAGCTGAATCTGAACTCGCTTGTAATTGCTGGCTAGGTTCAGTCAGTAGGCTTTGGATAGTGTGCATAAATTAAAGATTAAGCCTCATCGCCTAATTGGGTTAATTGCTCTGCTTGGTGCTCACTGATAAGCGGTTCAATCACATGATTTAAAGCGCCTTGCATAATTTCATCTAATTTATACAGTGTTAAGTTGATGCGGTGATCAGTCAGTCGCCCTTGTGGGTAGTTATAAGTGCGAATGCGCTCAGAGCGATCACCACTACCGACTTGTAATTTTCTGTTTTCTGAATTCTCAGCGTGTTGCTTATCTTGTTGCACAGAAAGTAAGCGTGACTGCAATACAGACAAGGCTTGCGCTTTATTTTTGTGCTGTGAGCGGCCGTCTTGGCACTCGACAACTAAGCCACTAGGTAAATGGGTAACACGAATAGCTGAGTCAGTTTTATTAACGTGCTGCCCACCTGCGCCAGAGGCGCGAAACGTGTCAATACGTAAGTCGCTTGGGTTGATTTCAATGTTATCAATTTCAGCGGCTTCTGGCATGACAGCGACGGTGCACGCTGAAGTGTGTACTCGGCCTTGGGATTCGGTTTCAGGAACGCGCTGTACGCGATGTACGCCGGCTTCAAATTTTAGTTTGGAATAAACGTCTTGCCCGCTGATACGTAAAATAACCTCTTTAAAACCGCCGTGGTCTCCTCGTGTTTCGCTAGTTGTTTCTATTTTCCAGCCTTGGTTTTCTGCATAACGTGTGTACATGCGTGCTAAGTCACCTGAGAATATGGCGGCTTCATCACCACCCGTACCCGCACGAACTTCTAAATAAATATTGCGGTTGTCGTTGGGGTCACGTGGTAATAAAAGAATTTGTAGCTCACTTTCTAAGCGCGTTTGTGTCGCTTTGGCTTCAGCAATTTCCTCTTTTGCCATTTCACGCATTTCATCATCGTCTTCTTCCAGCATTTCTTGTGCTGTACTGATGCTGTCCTCTGCTTCTATGTAGCTTTTATAGCAATCTACAAGCGGATTGATTTGTGAGTATTCTTGGCTGAGTGAGCGGAATTGGTTTTGATCGGATTGGATTTCTGGCTGAGAAAGCAATACGGCGATTTCATCGAAACGATCGTGAAGATTTTCGAGTTTAAGTTTTATTGATGATTTCATAAGTTTAGTCAGCTAAATTGAATATTTCTCTTGCAGCAGCAATAAGTTCGTGACGTTCGTTTTCACTGGCTTTTCTTAATTGAGTACAGGGAGTGTGAGTTAATTTATTGGTTAATGTATGCGCAAGCTGTTGTACAACAGCTTCAGGATCAGTGCCATTTTTTAAGGCAGAGAGTGCTTTATTTAAACTTTCTTGCTGGTGTTGAGCCGCTTGCTGACGATAATCAACAATAGTCGATTGTCCTGATTGGGCTTTCATCCACGATGAAAAGTTTTCAACACGGGTATCAATGATTTCTTCTGCTTGCTCAGCTGCAAGGCGACGTGAATTTAAGTTATCATTAATAATATTTTGTAGGTCGTCTACGGTGTAAAGATAGACGTCATTTAATTTGGCAACTTCAGGCTCAATATCGCGAGGAACAGCAAGATCAACCATAAATACCGGTTTATGTTTGCGCTGTTTAATGGCGCTTTCTACCAAGCCCTTCCCTAAAATAGGCAGTTGGCTTGCGGTTGAAGAGACAATAATATCGGCATCAGCGATGTGTAAAGCTAAGTCAGATAAGGGGATTGCATAGCCGTCAAATTGTTTAGCTAAATTATGCGCTTTATCGTAAGTACGGTTCGCAATAATAATGCGTTGAATACCATTTTGATGTAGATGGCGTGCAGTAAGTTCGATCGTTTCGCCTGCGCCAATAAGAATAGCAGTTTGCTGGCCCAAATCATCAAAAATTTGTTTACTTAGTTGCACTGCAGCAAAGGCAACCGAGACTGAGCTAGACCCTATTTCTGTGTCGGTGCGTACTTTTTTTGCGGTAGAAAAAGTGTGTTGAAAGAGTTTACTTAAGTCTTTACCTAAAGTGCCAGCAGTATTGGCGGTGTGATAGGCTGTTTTAATCTGTCCTAAAATTTGTGGTTCACCGAGAATCATTGACTCTAAGCCGCTGGCGACACGAAATATATGCCGAATTAAAGCATTATCAGTGTGGGTGTACAGGTAAGGCTGAAAGTCAGTCGGATTTAACTGGTGATGCTTTGCTACCCAATCAATGACGGGATGGGGGTTGTCATTTTCTAGTGTGCAGTATATTTCTGTGCGATTACAAGTGGATAAAATAGCAGCTTCTGATATATTTGGCTGCTGCCATAGATCCTTTACAGCCGTAGACAAGGTTTCGGCTGGAAACGCAAGTTGTTCACGAATGGAAACAGGAGCGGTTGTGTAATTAATGCCGAGAGCAAGAAGAGTCATTAATGCCTGTTGAAGTAAAGAAATGGAAAGGTAAAATAAGCGTGCAAGCTTCTATTCTAAGGAATTTTATAGGTTTAGCCAAATAGAATGCTTGATGATTAAAGTTTTTAACTAAATATAGAATGTGATAATGTGTTTTTAATCCATTGTAATCTGAGTCATAAAGGAATTTCATTGAAAGTTATAAAGATAATGGCGTTAAGTAGTTTTTTTATATTAACTGCCTGTGCCGAGTTAGGGTTAAAGCCGCAAAAAGAGGCGCCTATTGAGGTAAAAAAAGTAACGGAAAGTGTTGGGCCCGAAAAGCAAACGGCAATCAGCCCTAAAGTTATGTTTTTATTGCTTACTGCAGAGGTTGCTGGACAGCGAGGGCAGTATGGAATTGCGTTGGATGGTTATTTGCGAGCTGCGGCAATTGAAAAAGATATTGATGTTATCAAACGGTCGGCAAGTATTGCGGTTTTTTTGCAGGATGAGAAAAAATTAGATGAAGCAGTGGGGTATTGGCTAGAAATTGATGAAAATAATTTGGAGGCAAGGCACTTAAAAGCAGTGGCAGCCATTCAGAGTGGCAAAAATACAGTTGCCATAGAGCAGATTAATTTTATTTTAGATAAGGCGCCGCAAGATTTTGATGTGCGTATGCAAATGATAGTCAAAAATTTACGTAAACAAGAAAGCCTTCGAGTTGCTTATGATGTTTTCGCTACGTTAAATAAACAGCACCCAGCCAGTGAAACATTGTATTTTATTTTGGCTTATTTAGATTATCAGGCAAAGCAATATTTACCTGCGCAACAGAAATTGAAACAAGCCTTAGAGATTAGAAGTAACTGGGTTAAGGCTTTATTGTTGCAAGGACAGGTCTATATTGGACAAAATAAATTGGAATTAGCAACAGAATCCTTACAGCAAGCAATTGCCGAGAAAGAAAATGACAAAATCAGTGAGCAAATAGCGCAGTTACTGATTAATCAAAATAGGTTTAAAGAAGCATTAGGTGTTTTAGAGGATTTGAGTGATAAGAATCCTGAAAATAATGCGATTAAGATTCAGGTGGCATTGGTCTTGCTGCAGTTAGATCACAGAAGTAATGAAGCGGAAAAGATATTATTAGAGCTAGTAGAGGTGGCTGAATATAAAGACCAGTGTTTTTATTATTTGGGGCGGATAGCCGCAAGTAAAAAAGAAAATAAAAATGCATTGAATTGGTTTGATGGGGTAGGGGAAGGTAAGTATCGGTACGAGGCAAAGATAAGTATTGTTTTGTTGTTAATGAAAGAAAATAACTTGGATGATGCGTTGCTCCGTGTAGGGCGGGTGAAGCAAGCCTATCCAGCGAAGATAAATGAGCTGGCATTGATTGAATCTGAAGTGTTAAGCCGAAAAAAACAATATCAACAAGCATTTGATGTGTTGAGTAGTGCGTTACTGAAATCACCTGAAAATTCAGATATTTTATATGCTCGTGCATTAATAGCGGAAAAACTGGGTGATATAAAAACAGTGGAGGATGATTTAAAATATATTTTAGAAAAACGCCCGAATGATGCGACAGCTTTGAATGCATTGGGATATACCTTGGCAGACAAAACGAACCGCTACGAGGAAGCAAAGGGCTATATTGAGAAAGCGCTAGCAATCAAACCGAATGAAGCAGTTTTTATAGACAGTTATGGTTGGATGTTTTTTAAAATAGGGCGAGTTGAAGAGGCTAAGAAACAATTAGAAAAAGCATATGCCTTGCAGCCACAGGCAGAAATTGCAGGACACTTAGTTGAAGTGCTTTCTGCTTTAAGTTTGCATAAAGAAGCGAAAGCATTGCTGATCAAGGCATTGGAATTGAACGGTGACGACGAGTACTTGTTATCTTTGAAGCAACAGTTATTGAATGAATAGATGGGAGTGCAGGGTAGGAGTGTTACTGTCTTTGGTGATGGTAAGCGCCTGTGTGAAGGAGCCTACTTTAGATGCGCATAAAGATTGGCAGGATTCTAGCCAGTTACAGGTCATTGATAGCTGGGGGTTTCATGGGCGAATGCTGATACGTTCTGATGAAGTGGTCAATGCAAATATAATTTGGCGACACGGAAGCCAGCGTGATGAGTTGAGCTTATTTGGCTTGCTGGGCTTAGGCAAAAAGAAAATTATTGTTGATTCTAATGGGATTAGTTTAGATGAAGGCAGCGGTAAGCAGGTACGCTCACAAAATGTAGATGAATTTATTGCGCAGAAATTAGGTTTTTTAGTGCCCATAACAGCCTTAAGGCGGTGGGTACTAGGGCAACCATTAAGCGGGGCAGCGCTTACGAAAATAGACGGTGGGTTTGAGCAGTTAGGTTGGCTAATTATGCCAAGCCGTTACAGGCTAACTTCGTTTGGAATGCTGCCACATAAGTTAAAAGTCAGTAAAAATAATATAAAATTAATCTTAATAATCGATCGATGGGAAAAAAATAATGGATCAGACTATCAGTAAGCAAGGGTGGGGAGTTAGGTGGTCAGCACCAGCAAAGCTAAATTTAATGCTACGAATTACAGGGCGTAGAGCAGATGGGTACCACTTGTTACAAACTGTTTTTCAAATAATTGATATTACTGATGGTTTGATTTTTACAGAAAATAAACAAAACCAAGTGAGTTTGAAAAATCCGATCCCTGGGGTTAATGAAGAAGATGATTTGACTGTGCGGGCAGCAAATATCTTAAAAGCGGAAACGGGGTATCAGGGTGGAGTTTGTATCGAGATGGAAAAGAACCTGCCAATGGGGGGCGGGTTGGGCGGTGGAAGTTCAGATGCGGCAACAGTTTTGCTAGTATTAAATAAATTATGGGGCTTAGACTTAAGTCAAAAAAAACTAATGGAATTAGGTGTGCAACTGGGTGCTGATGTACCTGTGTTTGTTAATGGAGCTAGTGTTTGGGCGGAAGGTGTTGGCGATGAGTTGACGGAAATTAGCTTACCTAATGCGTGGTATGTTGTAGTAAAACCAGAGTGTCATGTTGACACGGCTAAAATATTTTCAGCAAAAGGATTGACACGCGATAGTGAATCAATCAGAATACCTGACTTTAACGCAGGGCAGATTAGAAATGACTGTTCAGAAGTCGTTAGAATGCTTCATAAGGAAGTTGATGAGGCGCTAGAAGAATTGTCTGCTTATGGAGAAGCAAGATTAACAGGAACAGGAGCATGTGTTTTTGTACAATTTGATGATGAAGTGCAGGCAAAGAAAGTTTATGAGCTGTTGCCTTCAAGCAGGGAAAAGTATTTAACGCAAGGATTAGCAAACTCACCATTGGTAGTTGAAATGAGTGAGGTCTTTAATATCTAAAATTGGGCTGTCGCCAAGCGGTAAGGCACGGGGTTTTGATCTCCGCATACCCAGGTTCGAATCCTGGCAGCCCAGCCAATTTCTCGTAATAAAATCAAACATTTATTAAATCAAGGTGCTCAATGAGTGAATCTTCAATGATGATTTTTTCTGGGAATGCTCACATAGAGCTAGCTAGAAAAATTGCAAGACATCTTAATGTTCGCTTGGGAATGGCGACGGTAGGGCGATTTAGTGATGGTGAAGTTACGGTAGAGATTGAGGAAAATGTAAGAGATAAAGATATTTTTATTATTCAGCCGACATGTGCGCCGACTAATGAAAATGTAATGGAATTATTAGTGATGATTGATGCTCTAAAAAGAGCTTCGGCATCACGCATAACTGCGGTTATGCCGTATTATGGTTACGCAAGGCAGGATAGGCGGTCGCGTTCAGCAAGGGTTGCTATTTCGGCGAAATTAGTGGCTAAGATGGTTGGTGTTGCAGGAGCTGATAGGGTTTTGACCGTTGATTTGCATGCTGATCAGATTCAAGGTTTTTTTGATATTCCTGTAGATAATGTTTATGCGTCCCCGTTATTGTTGGGTGATGTATGGCGCCAAAAATATAAAGATTTAATCGTGGTTTCGCCTGATGTGGGTGGTGTTGTTAGGGCTAGGGCCTTGGCGAAGCGGTTGGATGATGCGGATTTAGCAATTATTGATAAGCGTCGGCCGATGGCAAATGTGGCTCAGGTGATGCATATTATTGGTGATGTTAATGGTAAGACCTGTATCATGATTGATGATTTGGTGGATACTGCAGGTACATTATGTAGTGCGGCAAAGGCGTTAAAGGATCAGGGCGCTGTTAAGGTTGTTGCTTATTGTACTCATCCTGTGTTGTCTGGAGCTGCAATAGAAAATTTACGCAACTCCGAGATAGATGAATTGATTGTTACAGATACAATTCCTTTAAATGAAGAGGCTGCGGCTTTAGCTAAGATTAGGCAATTAAGTGTTGCTGAGATGTTGGCTGAAACAATTAGAAGAATTTCGGTGGGTGAGTCCGTGAGCTCACTATATGTTGATTAAAATTTAAGTTACTGTTTGTGGGTGTGGAGAGATAGATGTCTAGTGTTTTTGAATTTGAAGCTGTAAATAGAGCAAAAAAAGGCACGGGGGCTGCAAAAGCAACTCGTCGCGGTGGTGAAGTTCCTGCGGTTGTATATGGAGGTTCCGCTGAGCCTGAGCATGTAACTCTAAATCTTAATGAGGTTACTAAGAGTTTGGCGAATGAGGCTGTATATTCGCACGTATTGCAACTTGTTGTTGATGGGAAGTCTCAAAACGTAATTTTAAAAGATATGCAAAGACATCCTGCAAAAGAAACTGTTTTGCATATGGATTTTATGCGTGTCAATATGAATGAAAAGATTAAAGTTCATGTGCCGTTGCATTTTACGAATGAAGCTGTGTCACTAGGTGTTAAAGCTGGTGGTGTTGTAACTCATTCAGTAGTTGAGATTGAAATTTCTTGTTTACCAGGTGTGTTGCCTGAGTATATTGAAGTTGATATGGCTGGAATTGAGGTTGGTGGTTCTGTGCATTTGGCTGATGTTGTGGTGCCTGAGGGTATAGAGATATTGGCATTAACGCACGGAGAAGATCATAATTTACCAGTTGCACAAATTATGCTAACGCGATCCGCTGCAAGTGATGATGAAGATGTTGCTGTTGATGCTGATGCTGCAGATGAAGATGCTGCTGAGTAGTGATTAAGCTTATTGTTGGTCTGGGTAATCCAGGTCAAAAATATTCAAAAACCCGGCATAATGCTGGGTTTTTGTTGTTGGATGAGTTGGCAAGAATTGAAGGGAGTGAGTTTTCCTTGCAGTCTCGGTTTTTAGGGTGCTTGGCTGAGGTGGTTACTTCGGCAGGAAAGGTTTACTTGCTAAAGCCTAATACCTTTATGAATCGAAGTGGTCAGTCGGTTTCATTGGTAATGAAGTATTTCAAAATTCTTCCGGAAGAGGTGCTTGTTGTACATGATGAGTTGGATTTTTCGATTGGAAGTATGAAGTTGAAATTTTCAGGTGGTCACGGAGGGCATAATGGCTTAAGAGATATTATTGCTGCGTTAAGCAGTAAAGATTTCTTAAGGCTGAGAATTGGAATAGATCGGCCGGCTAATGCAAAGTTAGTGGCGGATTATGTGTTGTCAGATTTCTCGAAGCAGGATGAGGGGGAGTTTGAAGGCTTGGTTGCTCGATTCGCATCTAAATTTTTATTGTTGTGTTCAGGTGAGTATCAAGCAGTTATGAATGAGCTTAATGCTCAGGCGTAAAAACAAACTATTTTTTTAGAAAAGTAGTTGACAAAAAAAAGCTATTATATCATAATGGCTTTTCTGTATGGAGAGGTTCCCGAGCGGCCAAAGGGATCAGACTGTAAATCTGACGGCTCAGCCTTCGGAGGTTCGAATCCTCCCCTCTCCACCATTCAGATATTTTATAGAATATCGCGGGTGTAGTTCAATGGTAGAACTCCAGCCTTCCAAGCTGATCACGTGGGTTCGATTCCCATCACCCGCTCCAAATCAAAAAATTAAGCCCATATAGCTCAGCGGTAGAGCACTTCCTTGGTAAGGAAGAGGTCACCGGTTCAAGTCCAGTTATGGGCTCCAATTTATCAATTGTTGCTAAATATTTAATTTTAAGGTCTTTTGACGATGGCTAAAGAAAAATTTGAACGTACTAAACCCCATGTAAACGTCGGCACAATTGGTCACGTTGATCACGGAAAAACAACTCTAACTGCTGCTTTAACAAAAGTTATGGCAGAGAAAATGGGTGGCGAAGTAAAAGCATTTGATCAAATTGATAATGCACCGGAAGAGCGTGAGCGTGGTATTACGATCGCGACGTCACATGTTGAATATGAATCAGAATCGCGTCATTACGCACACGTTGACTGTCCAGGTCATGCTGATTATGTGAAAAACATGATTACGGGTGCGGCACAAATGGATGGTGCTATTTTAGTATGTGGTGCAACGGATGGACCTATGCCTCAAACAAGAGAGCATATCTTATTATCGCGCCAAGTAGGTGTACCTTACATTGTTGTATTCTTAAACAAAGCAGACATTCTTGCGGATGATTGTGGTGGTTTAGGAACAGAAGAATATGACGAGATGATTGAGCTTGTTGAAATGGAGCTTCGTGAGTTATTAGACTTATATGAATTTCCTGGTGACGACACGCCAATTATTGTTGGTTCTGCTTTAAAAGCACTAGAAGGCGATGACAGTAT
>ENA-OSET01003330-OSET01003330.1-sediment-metagenome-genome-assembly--contig:-NODE-3330-length-14876-cov-14.690790_pt1 | contig 14876 bp, 12 predicted proteins | sample MGYA00237882_ERZ534229 | MGnify/ENA primary metagenome ERZ534229 (study PRJEB26408, sample SAMN06266212) | sediment metagenome | isolation source: Hudson Canyon methane seep mesocosm | place... | reverse complement strand
CCTTTGAAATTCAATCAAGTCACCTAATTCAGTCAGAACAGGACTAGTCATAATTTAGCTCTTTCAGGTTCGATTGTATTAACCCTTCAAGTTTTTTTGATTCATTAAATAACGCCCCCAAATTCGAGCTGTGTGCCCCTAGTTTTTGGTTAAATTTATCCTGCGTAATATCCATATACTCGACCTTAACATCAAAATACTGCCCAGCACTCAATGAATAATTTTTAGCCTCAATCTCCTCATAACTCACCACCACAGAGAAAGCATCAATCACTTCTTTATGATTAAAGGTGTTGATAATCAGTTCTTCTTCGGTATGAGTTAATAAGATTTTTTGATTTTTACCGTCTTTAACGGTTTCACCTAAAGTTGAGGCATCAATCAATACCACATCTTCTGTATTTTCTTTATCAATTAACAAAATAGAGACGTTTGTGCCTGTATTGGCAAAAATATTTGATGGCATACTGATGACGCCTGCCAACATTTTTTCATCTACCAACTTTTGACTAATCTTTTTATCAATACCACTTTGGGCAGTAATGAAGCCTGTCGGTACAACTACGGCAGCTTTACCTTTGTCTTTAAGTGAGTAAATAATGTGCTGTAAGAACATTAAATAGATTGCCATGGATTCTTTTTTCTTAGGTGGCACTTTGGGTATGCCTGCAAAAAAACGGGCGTGGTTTTCTTTGCTGTCTAGGTCTTCACTAAAATCTGAAAAGTCTAATTTAAATGGAGGGTTTGAGACAATGTAGTCAAATTGTTGCAAATTACCATTATCTTGCTTGTGGTACGGGTTAAGAATAGTGTTGCCTTTTACGATATTGGGTATTGAATGCACAAGGTCATTAAGGATCAAATTAAGCCTTAATAAGCTCGATGATTTTTGGGAAATATCTTGTGAATAAATCGCACATTTATCTTCACCGACTTGGTGTGCTAAATTCATTAATAAAGAACCAGAACCTGCCGATGGGTCATAACAGGTGACATTATTAATATCACCTTTCACGAGGCAACGCGCCATAATTTTAGAAACGGCATGAGGTGTAAAATACTCGGCGTATTTACCGCCACTGTTGGTATTGTAGTCTTTGATTAGGTATTCAAAGATGGTGGCGTAAAAGTCAAACTTCTCGTGGAAAATATGTTCAAAACTAAAGCCTGTTAACTTGTTAACGATTGCTTTACAAAAATTGTCACGGTCATCTGTTACATATTTACTTAAATTTTCAAATAGGACGATTTTCTCGCCACCTTCTGTTAATACAGAAAAGATATCGCTGTTGTCTCTGGCTATATCCGTTAACGTAGTGTCAAAAGTTTCGGCAAAGTTTGGCTTGTCTTGTTTATTAAATAATGACGTAATGAAATGGTCTGGCCTTATACGTGCAACACTAGGCTTTAAACGCATGTTTAGCTTTACGATTTCTTTGTCTGTGTAGGTTTTAAATACATCATCCCAGTTACCAGTATCAGCTAGCTTTGTGTCAATTTTCTTGATTTCATAGACGTATTTGTCATTTAAAAACTTATACAAGAAAACTTGGGTAATCACTTTGAATTCGTTACCGTCATTGCCTAGACCGTAGTTGGCACAAACTTTTTTGATGTTATCAATCAGCGCCTTAGTTTGCTGTTCAAATTGTTGTGTGGATGTCATTTATTTCTCAATTAATTTATATTATCTGTATGCAGATATGCCGTTATATTCATTCATGTATTCTTTAACAAGTAATTGATTAATCATTTCAACTGACTCTAATTCAAGGTCGATATCCTGTTTGTCTTCAAACTCGTTAAAAATATATGGCGGTATCATTTGCTTAATAAAGTTTTCATTCTCAAGCATTTTAGCATTCTGCTCTATTTGCTGATCTACCGCTGATTTTAAGCCTTTTAATGCTTCAAATAGCTTGCTTTCGCTCTCTGTTAAGGGATCTTTTTCCATTAAGCGCTTGTGTAAGCGAGCATATTTTTCATCATTGTCGTATTTGGCTTTTAATAGTTGGTTTTTGCGTTCCAGTTCTTTTGCTTTGTTGTAAATTTCATTAAGCGCTTTGATGTTGCTTTCCATTTGTTCTTTTGATACTTCGCTCAGGTTTTTCTTTTTGAATAATCGCTCTAGTTCTTCTTTTAAGGATATAAATTCAGGATCGCCTGGATCAAAGTTGCCACCTAAGGCTTCACGCGTTTTCTGTAGTGTGTTTTTTAAATGATCGGCTAAGACCATTTCTTCTTCTTTTACTTTGGTGAAACCAAAAATAACGTCTTCTAGGGCAACATTGAGTAGATTGGTGCTATCAAGGTTATTCTCTAATGCCTCTTTCGTGTTGATAAGGGCTAGTCTATTATTGGCTTCTCTGGATAAAACGGTGAGTATTTTAAAGTCGAGTTTTTCCAGCATCTCATAGTCGCCTGATAAGCGAATGAGATTGTACAGGCTCTTTGCATTATTTAAAGCATGGGTGATTTGTAGTATGTCACCACGGGTATTGATTTGGTTGATTTGCTGTGAAAAAGTTTCGGGGTTTTTTGTGTCATATTGAAATAAGGTCTCTTTAATTTCTTGTATTTCTTGTGTTATTTCTTGTTGTGATTTGAATAAATTACTGTAACTGGCAATTTCATCGCCTAATTCATCCTGTAATTCTTTAAAGTAATCTTCATTAGTTTTTTTAAATTCTTGTTCAATATCGGCAAAATCCACTACATAGCCATATCTAAAGTCTTTGTATGTACGGTTTACACGTGTCAGCGTTTGCAATAAGTTATGCGATTTTATGACTCTGCCTATGTAGAGTTTTTTAAGACGAGGTGCATCAAAACCCGTTAGTAACATATTGTAAACAAATAAGAAGTCTATTTTTCCTTCTTTAAAATCTTCAACCAATTGTTTGCGTTCTTCTTTTGTACCCACATCATGTAAGATAACGGCAGTGGTGTTCACTTTACTATCTTGTTTTTTCTTGGCGTTATAACTGGCGGGTGGCTCAGCTGCCATTCGAAAAGTAACGGCTTCGGCTTTTTCTGCATATTTATCTTGAAATATGTCATACATCATTTTGGCTTGATTAGAAGAGTCACACACAACCATTCCACCAATAGTGTTGTTATCCATCGCTATACGGGCTTTTTCAAAATCTTTAACGATATAATCAAGCATGGGTTCAACAAATTTGGGGTGTGCGTAAACAAATTTCTTATCAGCATTACCTTTTAATATTTCAATTTCTTCTAGGGCTTTTTGTAAGGTGAGCTTGTAGCTGGTTTCTATCTCTTCTCGTATTAAGCGTAAGGTGTAGCCATCTTTAATGGATGAATTGTAATAATACTTATGAATATAGTCGCCAAAGAGTGTTTTGGAATTGTAATCCTCACCAAGCAAAGGCGTACCTGTTAAACCAATTTTTATTGAATTACGATCAGACTGTTCTAAGTTGGCTAAAAAACTGCCTTCAGGGTTGTAGCTACGATGGACTTCATCTAAGAAGAATACTCGTTGTATATTAAGGTTGTAGTCGGCATTGGCAATAACATCAGGATCATCTTTAAATTTCTGAATATTAACAACGGTAATTTCAGCCTTGCCTAAATTATTATGAATCGCAGCGGTTTGCTTGATGTCTTCAGCAAATGCTTCGCGTGAGGCGATATTGTGAACGATTAAATCACGTGACTTAAATTCTTTACTCGCTTGAATCAACAAATCTAGTCTATCAACGATAAAGTAGAACTTTGCAATCACATTTTTCTTCTGAAAGTAATCAGAGAGGTATTTAACATTGTAATAAGCTAATGCGGTTTTACCACTGCCTTGCGTGTGCCAAATAATGCCTTTTTTAATGCCTTTGTCTAATTTTTGCTCAATGGCTTTAGTGGCAAACATTTGGGGATAACGCATGATGTGCTTTTGTAATCCAGTGCGTTCTTTGACATAGGTTAAAGCAAACTCAAGCACAAAAGCTAAGCGCTCTTGTTGAAATAATGAAGTGCAAATTCTGTTTGTTGGTGAGTCAGGGCTTTTATTGGTAATGAAATCGTTAGATTCTTTGATGCTTAATAGGTTGTTATCTTTAAGCACCGCCATTTCAGCTGCATTATCCACATTGGATAGAAGGGTGTCTAAATCAAATGTCTGCTCTTCACGAAAGTAGTTAAATACAGGCTTTTGATAGGATGGTGACGCATAAAATGCACCTTCAATGGGTATGGGTGAACTATCGTCGTAGTCCATATTATTTGAAAACACCATCAACTGGGTGATGTTGACAAATTTTCTAAACTTTTTGTTTTGGAATCGGGTTTGAATGCGCTTATGTTCCGCTAATATGCCATCTTTATTATTGGGCTTTTTAACTTCAATAAATACTAAGGGCATACCATTAATTAATAATATGATGTCGGGGCGAAATTCCTCATCGTCTTTCTTGTAAGTCAATTCGGTAACAACATTAAAAGTATTGTTACTGAAGTCTTCAAAGTCGATTAATCTAATACCTGATTTATTGGTAAGCTTTTCGTAGAAGGCTTTACCTAAATCTTCATTTTCTAGGCAGAGTGAAACATCATCAAAGGTTTGCTTTGCTTCAATGTCGGTCAGTGTGGGGTTTATCCGTTTGGTACTTTGGTAAAAGATGTCGGTGAAGATGTTTGTTGATTCATCCCATGTGACTTTTGGATCTTTTAAGCTGAGGTAGCTATACCCCAAGCGCATTAAGTGCAGGATAGTGGGGATTTTTACGCGGGAATCTTCATTGAACTTCATGTTTGAACATCCTTATTGCATATTATTCTTATGTATTAAATACTAAAGCATATCAATGCTGTGTAATAACATCTGTATTAAGGGGATTAATATAGCATGAAAATTCTTATCATTTATAATGTTATGAAATATTGCAGAACTCAGGAGGGGTTAAAAGTCAGTCGCTGAAAAATTAACGTCTAAAAAACAATCCGGTAATTTGAATTGTTAGCAGCTTGGCTAAACAGTCTTATTGAAAGAAAAAGTAATTACATTGGTTTAAAGGTTGAAGAATGACAGCACAAATGTCTAATACTATAATAAATGAATGCACTGAAGCCGACTTTAGCGACCTCCATTTATACGCTGTTCTCACCGGTGATATTGTGAGCAAAGAAAATACAGCTCCATACTCATTTTTACAGAAAGCTAATAAAGAAAAGGTTAATGTTTTTTCTGCCTGCTGGAATGGTTATACCTCTAAATACAAAATCAATGAAAGCAAAGAGCTGGTTTTAATAGGTTTTCAATATCCAGCTTTACTTCCTGAACGAATCGAGCCAGATGACGTATATGAAGTGGCGGTTGGTGATTTTTGGTTAGATATGAGACCCAGCTTTTTTGAAGGCTTTGTTTATGTACCGTTTAAAAATGGAAAGTTAATTACCAATAAAAATGAATGGATCTTTCATGGTCGAATGAGTAAGGGTGAGTCCGCTATAATTAGCAATATGAAACGGTTTTTAAGTTTTTTATTTCAACTTGGAAAGCGGAGTTGAAAAATAGGTGATTTATACAGTTTAATGGTTATGAGATATTGCCGAAAGCAGGCAAGGTTAAAAGTTTAGTCGCTGAAAACTGGTACACCTTGAGTCTGATAAGTTTAGAGTAGTGCAAGATCATCATTGTGAGAGTGACTTTGATAAGAGCGTTAAAAAATTAACGACTAAAGAATAATCCGATAATTTGAATCTTTAGTGATCTGATTGTTTTAATCATTAATTGCTTATATCTTTAGATAGGGTGTTTTATCAAAACATTAATAGTAAATTAGCTAAACAGTTTTATGGAGAGCAATAATGCAACTTATAAAAGAACAAGACTGGAAAACATTGCCTGAACCAGCACAACAGGAAGTATATGATTTTTTCCTATTCATTAAGCAGCGTTACGGAAAGCAAACAGATCAAGATAAATCAGAAACAATAGCTTTCTCAAATCATAGTGCAAATACTATTGAAGAATGGCTAGATGATAAAGAAGATGACGTATGGAAGTAAGTATTGCTGATGTCGTTTTGTGTGAGTTTTACTTTAGTGACTTGAAAACCAGTAAAAAAAGACCTGTACTCGTTTTTAAAGATAATCTGCCTTATGATGATTTTGTCGGTATTCCTATCAGCAGCCAGATAAGACAATTACATCTAGATGAATGCACAATAGAATCAACCGACTTTATCGAGGGTGGCATTCCAAAAATATCAAAGCTAATGTTGAGAAAACCTTTTGTTGTTTCAAAAACAGCCGTTGTTAAGAAATATGGCACGTTGAACATAATTGCATTTAAACGCTATCACCGTTTATTTTGCCAGTATTTTGATTGCTGCTAGGTAAGGGAGATGGAAACAAATAATCATCCAGCCTTACTGGTCTTTTTGTCCGCCTTCAGCCGTGTAGAAAAGTTGCGTAGCCTGCTATGCGCCTCTTTCTACACGACTGAAGACAAACAAAAATCCTGCCCAATACTGGATGATTATTTATTTCCAGCTCCCTAAGGTGAGATCAGAGACGCAATGTTTATTAGATTTAGCGCAATAATTTCTAAATAAGCTATTGAAGATAACGCAGTAAAACAATATGCCTCAATTTCGCTTGTGCAGCAAGACAACATTTGAAGCGTCCGTATTAACCAACAGATTAAGCCGGTCGCCCAATACACGCCACGCTTGCGCCTGCTCTGATTCCATTTTCTGCCGCTGGTAAGTCCGCTTAACTTTGTTTTCCTCAGTATGGTTGAGACATTTTTCAATAACGTCCGGTGCTATACCTAAATCGCCCATCAATGTCGCTCCACTTCGGCGCAAATCGTGGGGTGTCCATTTTCCGCCAGTCAGAACCAAGGCTTGATTGTGTTGGGCGCGGTTGCTTAATATGCTCGTTGTTTGTCTGCCTCCGACCTGTTTGGTAATGGATTTATCGCAGACGTGGCTTGACCTGTCCCGATTCGGAAAAATCCATATGTCATTTTGAGCCACATGCTTTAAAATCTTGAATTGCCCCAGCGCGAAGTCTGATAAATAAATAGTGTGTGCCTTGCCATTTTTACTATTGGCCTCCGGTATAGTCCAGGTATTCAATTCAAAATTAAGGTCTGAAAACTTGGCCTTGGATAATTCGCCGATTCTACATAGGGTTGATAATGCAATCCATACAGCGCACACAGTTGACGGCATTAAATTCGCATCGGGTAATTGACGCGCCAATGCCTTGATTTCAATATCGCTTAATGTTCTGTCTCGCTCTGTAGGTGCGGTGGTCATCTTTGCTATGCTAAGACTTGCTGTTGGGTCAAACTCGATAACATCACGACTAACAGCAAACCTGAACATTTGGCGCATCAATTTTAGAAGGTTCCTTGCCAAATGGTTTACCCCCCGCATTTTTAATTTATCAATAACTACGCCGATATGTCCTTTCCTCACATCCTCAACAAACAAATCACCCAAGACGGGCAGCACATCTTTGTTGAACATTCTGATTATTTCGGCGCGATCTTTGCGGTCAATCAAGTCGATGTCACACCAGCGGTTAAACAAGTCACTAACCGTTACCCGCATATTAATTTTGGCTAGGGCTTCTTGCTCGTTAATTTGTTGTTGCCGATCCCGTGCAAGTTTAAGTGTTCTTTCAATACTGGGGTCTTTGCCTTGCTTGATCAGTTTTCTGTAATCATCACGTTCCTCTCGAGCTTCTTTTAGACCTTTGGCCTTTAAAGTAATTCGTCGCTGTTTGCCCTCAATTCGATAAGAGAGCATAATTGATATAGTTCCACCCTCTGATAATGGGCGAACGCGGACAGCTAACCCCTCACCATCTGAAATCATTTGAGCTTTATCGCTTGCTTTAAGATTGCGAAAAGCCATATCTGTAATTTTATTGATTGCCACGTGGTTCACCTGTCCTGTTTTTCGGTACAACAGCCGGTACAACAAATTTACCGGATTGCAATAAACCTTATTGTACCTCTATGGATGCTAAAATTAAATAAGTCAGTGAAAATAAAAGGAAAACTGTATTTTTTAAATCATGTTGAATCTTAAAAAATAATGAATTACCTTTCTGGGGGACAAGGGGTAGCAGGTTCGAATCCTGCCGTTCCGACCAGTTATAAATTAATTAACTGGTCTCTTGATTTATGCAATTTAATCTCGTATACCTACGAGCTATAAACCAATCAAATAAAAGACCACTTTAATGTATAAACTATGTTTCTTTGTTCCACAATCACACCTTGAGCAGGTCAAATTGGCTTTGTTTGAGAAAGGTGCGGGTAGAATAGGGGATTATGACTGTTGTTCCTGGCAGGTTTTAGGTGAGGGACAGTTTAGGGCCCTAGATGGTGCCAAACCATTCTTGGGTGAGATTAATAGAATAGAAAAAGTGGCTGAATACAAAGTGGAAATGGTTGTTGCGGATGATTTAATTGTTGAGATTGTTCAAGAGTTAAAATACACACACCCTTATGAAGAGCCGGCTTACGAAGTTTATCAAATGCTTAGTCTTTGATAAAACCAACTCTTTATCACAAGGTATTTTTATTGCTCAAACTAGTTAACTAAACACCCTTGTAGTCGTTTAATCCATGGTTTTTTTGCTAATGGATCCACATCAAAAGCCAGAGACTCTGGTTTATGCAAAAGGCCTGATTCACCGGAAGCATTGGGGTTTAGCTGTCTTTTTTCTACAAAATCAACCATGCGTCTTGCGTTATAGATAATCAATACACGATTGCCGTAGCGACTGTTGTACACTTGATAGGCAATATTGGTTTCATTAAAAGCGGGATTTCTGTTGATAAATTCGCTGATTTTATCCTCATCATTTTCAGATAGTCCTTTTAATACTGAATCGTCATGATTTCTAATTAGGTGATTTAAATAGTCTGTGAGTGTGCCAGCAAGTTGATGATTATGTAAGTGGTGAACTTCCAGTTCGGTCATTGCAAAACATTCAGCAACTAAGTAGTGTCTGTCTTTATCTCCATCATTGGCAAATAAGGAGATTTTTTCTAAGGCTAAGTGTTCTAAAGCGGCTAAAAACTCTTGAGGAGCACGTAAGTGTTTATCGACAGTGACAACCCAGGGTAGGGCGCGTCCTGTTTGTTGATAGCGTGCTTTTACGCTACAAACAACGGCTGATCTTGGTAGTTCATCCTCACGTCCTTCTGGTTTGACAATAAATGCATCGACAGCTGTAACCTGTGTTTTAAATCCTGAGGCTTTAAACTGTTCGACGATATGACAATAACGGGGCGAGTAGGGGATTGAGGTGCCATCATAAAGCACATTAATACGTGATTTTCTAGCTTGCTCAGCCACCATTTGTCGCAATCTGTTAGCAAAGGGTTCAACATACACATAATCGTCACTATGGTGATTTGCTGCGGTTAGAACGGTGTATAGATCGCTGATTTTACGAAATTCATCCAGTGAAGCAATTACATAGTTATTACCGCAGTGTGCTTCAGCTATTTCTTCTACCGCTGTTTTGCCCGATCCTGCTCCCCCCATGCTCATAAATAATTGAGGGTGGGTGACGGTTTTTTTATCTTTAAAAATTGATTCGACCGCATCATCCAGTTTTTTGCTGACGTTGCTAAGTCTGCTATAGGCAATTTCAATGGTTCGAATCAGTCTATCATCACCTTTTGCTGCATTTAATAACTTTGCTTTAAGGTCTTCATTATTAGCCAGTGTGAAAATGGCATATTTATCATCGCTTTCACATTGTTTAAGTAACTCTAGTAATTCTGTATGACTTGGCGAACGTAGTCCAGTCAGTACATTAACATCTAGACAAAAAAGCGGTGGTGTTTCATGTTTGCTAATATGGATGCCATCAATATCAACTTTGCTTTCGGTTCGTAATGCTTCTGTACCTGGCAAATAACCAATAATATGGTCAGTGGCATTAACCGGATTGTCAGCAAACTGCCTGCCAGCAACAAATATTTTATCTTTAATGGCTTCAACAGGGACTAAGCCACCATTAACCAGAACAAAACAAGTGATGCCATCATCCGTCGTATGAGAAAGAAAAGGGACGCCAGAAACAAATACTTTATTTTCTGGCCACTTTCCATAAGCATTAGGCTTATTCTGTAGACTTTTAATTCGAGTAGGGTCTAGTGCGTGTTGAAATGCAATGGTAATCGATTGAAGACTACTGTCTAAATCATGTAAGGCAGTGGTATCGGAAGCATCAAGGCGTCTAAAATCTATACCTTGTTCATATACGCTTTTAAATGCAGGGAGCTTACCTAAAGCAGTTACAAAAAAGTCCAGTGTAATTCTATTGCCATAGGAGAAAGGACGGACTTCTCGCATTTTGTAATAAAAGTCTGCTAATCTTTCGGCAATGTTTTCAGTGTTTATGATAAAGCCATTATTATCAAAAATGGCAGCATCTTCATTTAGGCCGGAGTCAAGAACCAGTTGTTCGATGATTATACGAAACTGAATTCTTTTTTTACCATCAAGCATGATGCCTGGGCGGTGATCGACAGTTGCCTGTTTTTTCCAATCATGAAAAATATCCCTATGAATACGTGAAAACAGTTCTGTGAGATAAGTAACGCGCTTAGCCTGATCATGAGAAACAGTGATTTCAGACTCTTTTCGCAAAGTGGACAGTAATTTTATACCTTGGGAAATTGCAAGCGCAGTTCGTAATTTTGTCAGGTGTTCAAAATTTTTCTGTTCTACTTTTTGAGTATTGTTCATGAACCTTTTTACAGTCGTATTAAAACGTTTATTGAATGAATTATTGTAATTGCTCAGGGTAAAAAGCCCTCTCTTGTTGGATGCCTACACGGATGTAGGTAAGTAGAGCAATGCAGGAGCAATTGCCGAGAGGGTTGGGTGAGGAGAGGTTAAAACAAATTATTTTTCCCTTTAGAAATAAAGAAAAAAGCATTTTGCAAAAGAGAATTGTTTGGTTTTCCTCTCGGCAACTGCTCCATGCGTTGCTCTACCTCCTGCATCCATGCAGTCGACCCAACCCTCCCAGGCAAGGGAGGGCTTAAAGGCAAGTCCCGTTAATTTAACATTGATGGAAGTAACTATATTTTCTAGTTACGCCTAGTATTTACAAAGCTAAAAGTTACTTTATCGGATCCCGGAAGGTTTTTATGAAAATAGATAAAAAATACAGTTTTTTAACCACTATCCCTTTTCGCCTTCCGTTTTTAACTTTTTGTCTGCTGTTAATTACTGCTAATACAGCGATTGCCAATAGCTTTTCCTATCCAGAAAACATTTCTGATTCACTGATAGGTCAGCCCCCAGAGCAAATTAAATATACTTTTTCCCAGCATGAAGATACCTTATTAGATATTGCAAGAGAATTTGATATAGGACAAAATGAAATATTACTGGTTAATCCTGGTGTAGACCGGTGGATGCCTGGTGAGAAAACCAAAGTAAGAATCCCCAATAGCCGTTTGTTACCAGATACCCCTCATAAGGGGTTGGTACTTAACCTTCCTGAGTATCGTTTATATTTTTATCCAAAAGCAACGAAAGATAATTCTAAAGAAGTGATTACGCACCCAATAAGTATTGGCCGTGTAGATTGGGATACGCCATTAGGAAAAACACGGATTATTGCTAAAAACCGCAATCCTGTTTGGGTACCACCGAAATCAATTAAAGAAGAACATGCGGCTGAAGGGGATATTTTGCCGGATGTTTTTCCTGCAGGGCCAGATAATCCATTAGGCCTTTTTGCAATCAGATTAGCCGTGCCCGGGTATTTGATTCATAGTACCAATAAGCCTTATGGCGTGGGTATGCGAGTCAGTCATGGCTGCATTCGGATGTACCCTGAAGATATAGAAAAACTATTTCCTCAAGTGAATAGAGGTACGGCTGTTTATATTGTTAATCAAGCCATTAAAATGGGCTGGTCAGGCAATAAATTATATATAGAGGCCTATCCAGAATTAGAAGGTAAGGAAACAAGCTACGGGGAGCAACTAAATGTTGCGTTGGATTTGATTGAACAAGCGAATAATCAACAAATGCCTGTTATCAATGCTCGGGTTTTAAAGAAAGCCTTACAGGAAAGAAATGGAATCCCCGTGGCTATTTTTGAAAGGAAGTTAGAATTGGAGAGTGGCGATTATTAAAACCCAGTAAAGAAATACTGGGCTTTAAATATATTCATAAAATCTAAAGCTTATTTCATCATTGATTTTTTGAACATACGATCAAGTTTACTGTTAGTATCTTGAGCATATTGTGCAGCACGGTTAGCGGCTGCTTCAGCTGCGCTTGCTTTTGTTGCTGCTTCAGCTGCTGCTGCTTGTGCAGTCGCTGCATCAGTCGCTGCGCTAGTGATTTGAGTTTTCAAACCGTCAATTTGTGCTTGTAAGTTTTCAATATCAGAAGTACTTGCACAACCTGTTGCTAAACCAGCTGCAAGCATTACAGCTGAAATCTTTACTAATTTCATCGTTTATCCTTTTTTTACGTTATTAATAACCTTAATTTTGCCTTGTTTTTTAACGACTTTCCAGCTTTATTTTACTTTTACCTTAATTCCTTTTTTAATCCAGCGTTCTAACTTATCAACTTGTTCATTAGTTATTGCAATACAGCCATGAGTCCAGTTCATCGTTTGATGGATAAACGGATCAGCATTGCCTAGGCCATGTATACCAATTTGACCACCTATTTTTGTATTTTGTGGAGGAACTTTATCTTTTTTATGAGCATTAATAATGCGAGTGTGTGACCGTTTGCTTAACAGCCCACTCAATAATGCTTCATCAGCAATCTCGGTAGAAGGATAGTCAAACCCATAAAACCGGTAGAAAGGACTTTTTTTATTAATCCAGCCAATTCTGAATGTACCAAGCGGTGTGACATCATCTCCTACTCGGTGTTTAAATCCAGCGCCATTACGACCAATCGCAATATTTTCCATAACTTCAATGGTTATATTTCCCTTTTTAATTTCAAGTTGGGCTTTTTTAGTATCAATCAATATCCATACTTCATCCTCTGCCTGTAAAGAAGCTGTGAACGAATAAAAAAGTAATAAAAAGCTGAATAATAGAATTTGTTTCATAAAAATCTATAAATTAATAAAGTTTTGGTGTATTTTAAAGCCACTTATCTCATGTCGAAGCAAGGTTAAAAATGAAAATAGAGTCCCTGTCAACAACGCCATATACAGATCAAAAACCCGGTACATCAGGGTTAAGAAAGAAAGTCACCGTGTTTCAACAAAGTAATTATTTAGAAAACTTTGTACAGTCTATATTTAACTCCTTGAATGATTTCCAGGGAAGTTCATTAGTATTGGGCGGCGATGGACGTTATTTTAACCGCGAAGCCATACAAATTATTATAAAAATTGCTGCCGCAAATGGTTTTAAGGAACTTATTATTGGTCAGGGGGGATTATTGTCAACACCTGCTGCCTCACACCTTATCAGAATTAATAAAGCCTTTGGTGGCATTATTCTTTCAGCAAGCCATAACCCGGGCGGTCCTGATGAAGATTTTGGTATTAAATACAATGTCAGTAATGGCGGGCCTGCTCCAGAAAAATTTACGGATGCGCTGTATGAAAATACAACAACAATTACTGAATATAAAAAAGCCGATATTGCAAATGTAGATTTGGACAATATAGGCCAGCAACAAATTGATGGTTTAGTGATTACTATTGTTGACCCTGTTTCTGACTATGCCGATTTAATGGCATCTATTTTTGACTTCGACTTACTTAAAAGCAGTATTTCTTCCGGCTATATCAGCTTATGTTTTGATGCGATGCATGCGATTACAGGTCCTTATGCAAAGCGAATCCTAGAAGATATTTTAGGCGCACCTGCTGGAACTGTCATTAATGGCATTCCTTTAGAAGATTTTGGTGGCGGACACCCCGACCCCAATATGGCACATGCTAAAGAATTAACGGAACGCATGTTTAGTGATAATGCACCTACTTTTGGTGCGGCATCAGATGGCGATGGTGATCGTAATATGGTGATGGGAGCTAATATTTTTGTTACTCCTAGTGATAGCTTGGCCATTATGGCTGCAAACGCTAAAAACATTCCTGCCTACTCTGCAGGTATTTCAGGTGTAGCACGCTCTATGCCTACTAGCCAAGCGGTTGATAGAGTTGCTAAAAAGCTAAGGATTCCTTGTTTTGAAACACCCACCGGCTGGAAATATTTTGGTAACTTGCTTGATGATGGACAAATTACCTTATGTGGTGAAGAAAGTTTTGGTTCAGGTTCTAACCATGTCAGAGAAAAAGATGGTTTATGGGCTGTTCTGTTCTGGTTAAATTTAATTGCTAAAAAACGTCAAACTGTCGAAGAAATTGTCTCGAATCATTGGCAAACATTTGGCCGTGATATTTATTGCCGCCATGATTATGAAGCAGTTGATATGGAGATAGCGAATGGCATTGTTGACCATTTACGCGATCAACTACCTGGTTTGCAAGGCCAGTCATTTGGTAACTATACGGTTCAATATGCGGATGAATTTAGCTATACAGATCCTGTAGACAATAGTGTTAGTAGCAACCAGGGGATCCGCATAGGTTTTGAAGATGGCTCACGAATCATTTATCGTTTATCGGGTACTGGTACAGTTGGAGCAACCCTAAGGATTTATTTAGAAAAATTTGAAGAAGATAGTGCTAAACATAACCAGGATGCACAAGATGCGCTGTCATTTTTAATTAATCTTGCCGAACAGTTTTGTGAGGTTAAAAAACGTACAGGTAGAACAGAGCCAACGGTTATTACTTAGGCAACTCGCAACAAATAACCCACCCACCTTGCTGGCCTTTTTGTCCCTGCTCAAACAATCTCAATCGTT
>ENA-OSET01003329-OSET01003329.1-sediment-metagenome-genome-assembly--contig:-NODE-3329-length-14883-cov-3.947656_pt1 | contig 14883 bp, 15 predicted proteins | sample MGYA00237882_ERZ534229 | MGnify/ENA primary metagenome ERZ534229 (study PRJEB26408, sample SAMN06266212) | sediment metagenome | isolation source: Hudson Canyon methane seep mesocosm | place... | reverse complement strand
CCACATAAAGAAGGTTATAAAAAACGCCACCCACGAAAGGTGTAGCGTCACGGTTTTTTTATCCGAGAAATTAAAAATGTTTAACTTATCAGCAGACATGCATTACTCCTGCACCCAAAAATTTTATGTACTAGGGTTAGAGCAAGCAGAGTGCCAATTTTTTCTATCGTCCATACAAAGGTCAAAAAATACCCATTTAGATATACATAAAACAAATCACCTACCCCACATACAGCTCCTACAAAACACGAAGGCATTCAGTTAAACTCTATGAAATAACTTATATCCCATAGGCTCATTTATGAAACTCCTTCACACCATGCTACGAGTAAGCGACTTAGACCGCTCTATCTCTTTTTATACTGATGTACTAGGCATGAACCTCATACGTAAATCAGAAAATTCAGAATATAAATACACGCTGGCTTTTGTTGGTTATGGGGATGAAAGCCAAGGGGCGGTAATAGAGCTAACCTACAACTGGGAACAAGACAGCTATGACCATGGTAATGCTTTTGGTCATATTGCACTGGAAACCGATGACATTTATGCCACTTGTGATGCGATTAAAGCAAAAGGTGGGTTAGTCACTCGAGAGCCTGGGCCTGTGAAAGGAGGCTCAACGATGATTGCGTTTGTTAAAGACCCTGATGGTTACAGTATTGAACTTATAAACAAGAAAGACGCGGGGAAAGGGTTGGGGTAAAAAACAATTCCTCATATAGGTATGCTATTCAGCCTGTATTCAGAGAGTGATTCTAGATTCCCGCCTGCACGGGAATGGAAAAGGGGGCCGTTGGTGGTATACATCAGCCACTATTCGATCTTAGATAGCAGAGGTTTAATTAGTCAGAAAACGGCCGAGGCTGTGTGAAAACGCTAAATCATTTATACTTTCACCAACGATATGAGTGGAGGCATGGATGAAGCGTTTTATTAAAGGAGAAAGTCGTACTCAAAGCACAATGTTCCCCGAACTTTTAGATGACTACATTGATGAGGATAATTCGGTCAGAGTAATCGACTACTTTATCGGCGAACTTGATTTGCTCAAATTAGGCTTTGCAAGTGTTCAACCTCACTCGACTGGCCGACCCGGCTACCACCCTTCTGCACTACTCAAAATTTATGTTTATGGCTATTTCAATCGTATCAGCTCCAGCCGCCGTTTAGAGAAAGAAACGCAGCGCAATGTTGAAATGATGTGGCTGACTGGCCGTCTAACGCCTGACTTCAAAACCATTGCCGACTTTCGCAAAGATAACGGCTCCGCTATCCGAAAAGTCTGCGCTGAGTTCGTCGGGCTGTGCCGGAAAATGAATCTCTTTTCTCAGGCGCTGGTTGCGATCGACGGCAGCAAGTTTAAAGCAGTGAATAATCGCGACAAGAACTTCAGCCAAGGGAAGATGAAGCGACAACAGAAGCGCGTCGAGGACAGTCTCGATAAGTACTTTGCTTTACTTGAGAAAGGTGACCAAAAAGAAACGCCTATAACGCAGGAAAAGAAGCAGTCGTACCAAGACAGGATCGTGGCACTGCGGGAGGAAATGACTCGCCTAAAAAAAATTGAAGGTCTCGTCGAGTCTGCGCCGGACAAACAGGTATCAATGACCGACCCTGATTCTAGAGCCATGAAATCAAGGGGTGCCGGTATTGTTGGGTATAACGTACAAATATCCGTCGATGTAGAAAACCACTTAATCATGGACCATTTAGTCACTAATGCTGGCAGTGATCGCAGCCAATTATCGAACATGGCAAAACGGGCACGCGAGGCATCGGGGGAAGAAACACTCAGTGTCGTTGCTGACAGAGGTTACTATAAAGGTGAGGAACTTGTGGCTTGTGAGAACGAGGGAATAAAAAGCTACGTTCCTAAAACAGACACATCGGGCAAGAGTGTCAATGGCCTGTATACGAGGAGTGATTTTCGTTATATTCCCGAGGACGATGAATATATCTGCCCCGCAGGCGAACAGTTACCACGCAGAGGAAATGCTAATGTCGAAAAAGGTATGCTCCTATATCGATATTTTTCTAAAAACTGCAAGGATTGCCCACTCAAAATAAAGTGTACGCCTGGTAAAGAGCGTCGCATCAGACGATGGGAGCATGAGAGTAAGCTTGAGATGATGGAGCAAAGGTTGGAGCAAGCCCCGGAAAACATGATGAACATTCGTAGATGCACGGTCGAACATCCCTTTGGTACACTAAAAGCTTGGATGGGATGGACCCACTTTCTTACCAAGGGCCAAGGGAATGTCAGCACCGAAATGAGTTTGCATGTGCTCTCCTATAACATGAAACGACTCATCAACATGTTCGGAGTGGGATCGCTGCTCGAAAAGCTTGCATCGGTAGGTTAATACCCTTCTTGCTTTATTTGCACCCTCACAGAAAGTCCTCAGAGCCGATATCAGCATATTTTGACACTAGCAATTTACCAATCCGCGTTATTACAGAGTCCATAAAAAACCGTATGCTAGCTCCCAGCTCATTTTAAAGTACTCCTGGGCGCACACTAATTTAGGAATTTGAGTTTTCACACAGCCTCGGCCGAAACCTGCCATCTATCACAAGCACATAGCCTTATATGAAAAAGCAAACCTTGACATTAATTATAACTCAGTGATAACCAACCCTGATTCCGTTTTACTGCATCAAGGCTACAAGGAGGGGATAATTATGTTTACTAAATATCCTCCGCCCCCTTTCCCCATAAAAGACTAAGTGATTGGCCTTTGGCAAGGAATTACATTAAGGAAAAGGTGAATTATGGCTACAGCAACAATTACAAGCAAAGGGCAGATTACTATCCCTTCCGCAATCAGGTCAGACCTTCATGTTGTACCTGGAGATAGAATAGAATTTGTTAAGGTACCTGAAGGTCGGTATGAGGTTGTGGCGGCAACGAATGATATAACCAGCTTGAAAGGCCTTGTAAGGTCAAACAAAGTTGTAAGTGTAGAAGATATGAATAATGCAATTAAAGCTAAGGCAGGCAGTTAATGGTTGGCCTCGATACAAACGTCATTGTTCGATACATAACTCAAGATGACGATATGCAAGCCCTGAAAGCTACAAAGGTAATTGAGAACCGATTAAGTGCAAGAGACCCCGGTTTCATTACCCTCATAACATTAGTTGAAATAACCTGGGTTTTAGAATCATGTTACGATCAAAACAAGCAGGATATTTTAAACGTACTGCATGGATTGCTGACTACGAAGCAGTTGATTGTTGAAAGAGCTGACATTGCTTATTTGGCAATAAAGCGTTGCTTAGCATCCCCAAAAGCAGATTTTAGTGATGCCGTAATTACAGTACTTTCTGAGCATGAAGGCTGTAGCCAGGTTTTAACCTTCGACAAAAAAGCTAAATCGGTAGGTATGGAATTACTTAAAAATGCGGTCAGGCCTTTTTCTGCCTCACCTGATAGCTAAAAAAAACACATAAAAAAGCAGCACCGACTTTTTCAAGAAGGGCTGCTTTTATTTACCTAAGAACTCACTTCAAGCTTGAGTAGTATGCTGCTAAGTTTTCTATATCTGCATCGCTAAGTCCTGCAACCATCCCATACATTATAGGAGCCTGACCACCAGCACGCTGCTTAGATTTGTAGGCTTTAAGAGCACTAACCAAGTATGGCTTATTCTGGCCTGCCAAGTTAGGGTAAGTAGGCATTATTGCTTTGCCTGCTGCACCATGACAACCCGCACACATACCTGACTTAGCCTTTCCTGCAGCAATATCGCCACCAGCACTAGCAACCATAGGTACAGATAAAGCTAATGTAGCCGCAGCAATCAACGCTGATTTTGTAAATGCTCTCATATTTTTGTATCCTTTAAACGCATGAATTTAAAACAAGTTATATAACCGATACTACCGTTAAAAGAAAATGACATCCATCAATACGGTATCATTTTAGCTCACATGGCTGTTTTAATGATTCATATCATGACTGCTGTGATCCATATCGCCATGCTGATCACCTTCTGGCGGATGAGAAACCGGAAGCTGCATATCAATTCGACCATGATCTTCAAATATTAGCGTAAGTGGCACCATATCGCCTACTTTTAATGGCTGCTTTAGATTGATTAGCATAATGTGGTAGCCCACAGGCTCAAACATGATATAGCCTTTTGAAGGAACAGTTACGTTCTCCAGTTTAACCATTTTCATGGTTCCATCACTCATTTCAGACGCATGAATCTCTGCAGCTTCCGCAACCGGTGTTTCTATAGCAATAACTCGATCATCCTGTTTGCTATAGTTATGGAGCATCATATAAGCTGCAGTAGTTACTGCAACAGGAGGAACAGCCCTCACCCACCCCATATGTGCTTGAATATCACTTTTCTTGGTATGATGCATTTCTGCCATAGCAAGCGGGGCCATTAACCCCATAATAAGTACACATAGAACCATTTTTAGGCGATCTAAGCTTTGCATCCGTCATTCTCCTGATGTTTATCATTGAATAAGGCTAATTTTAACGGTTAAACTGTCAGATAAGTAAACCTTAGCTGCGTCATTTTGTCGCACTCATACGCCACTAATTAAAAAACAGATCTTCCAATGACCGATCAGCTAACCACAGACAAGTACTCAAACACAGCCATTCTTCTAGTTAACCTAGGTACACCCGACGAACCAAGTACACCCGCCATTCGTCGCTACCTAAAAGAATTTTTAAGTGACAGGCGCGTTATTGAAGCACCTAAACTCATCTGGTGGTTTGTATTAAACCTGGTCATATTGAGGTTTCGCCCGGCCAAACTCATCACCAATTATAAAAAAATATGGGAAAATGGTGAATCACCTATTCGTCGTATCACAGACCAACAAGTTAGCAAACTACAAGCCAAACTTAACCAGTCTTCAGACCTTAACAAAGTTAAAGTGGCTGCCGCAATGACCTACGGAAACCCGTCGTTAAAGAACGTATTTAAACAGCTTCAAGACGAAGGGTACGAAAACATACTGGTGCTACCGCTCTTCCCTCAGTACTCGGCTACGACCACCGCAGCAGCTTGGGACGCATTGGCCCGAGCAACAAGCGAGATGCGCAACATTCCTCAAATCCGATTCATTAAACGATACCATACACACCCTATCTACATTGAAGCTCTAGCCACAAGCGTGCGACGGCACTGGGAAGAAACAGGCAGGCAGGCTAAGTTATTTTTCTCATTTCACGGTTTACCCAAAGCCTATGTAGAAAAAGGCGACCCTTATGCTGATGAGTGTGTAGAAACAGTTGAACTTGTGACAAAAGCATTAAATCTTTCAGATGACCAGTGGGCGCTGTGTTACCAATCTCGGGTGGGCGTTGCTGAATGGCTACAACCTTATACCGATGAAGCAATGAAAGAACTCGGCAATCAAAAACTCAAGGGGCTTGATGTTATCTGCCCGGGGTTTTCAGCAGATTGTCTTGAAACGATTGAAGAAATAGACGAAGAGAATCGGGACTATTTTGAACAAGCAGGCGGTAGTGACTTTCACTATATTCCAGCGCTAAATGACCAAGATGTTCATATTGACCTGATGGAAGCACTGGTTAAAGAGCATTTGTAGCAACACTGGTCAGTCCGAATGACACTTACTTAAAACATGGGCAGTTAACATTGTCATTCCCGCGAAGGCGGGAATCCATTTGGAACGAAATCTAAAACCCTATGGATCCCCGCCTTCGCGAGGATGACGGGCTAGGGAAAGGGGCTGCCATTAACGGTATTTACTGTATATTTCGTCAATCTTGCCGTTTGCTTTCAACTGTTCAATCGCTGAATTAATAGATTCAACAACCGAAGCCTTTGATGGGTGAACCCTAAACATGATATCAGCAGCGCCAATCGCATCACCAATGACCAATCCTTTAAACTGCTCATCAATTTTTATTCGATATTGAACCGCTTCCTTTCGAATAAACATCGCATCTAAACGGCCACTGACCATTTTCAGCATTAACTTCTCTTCACTTTGACTATCTTGTCGTTTGATTTTTTTCGATTTAAAAGCATCCATATAACCGGGATAGAAAAAACCCTTTATGGTTCCAACTTTTGAACCAGCCAAATCATCTGCACTTTTTACCGGCTTTGCTTTGCCATTTTGAAAAACAACTACATCTTCAGCCTGCGCAAAGGCCGCTGTAAATTTACCAGGCACCTTAGACCCAGATCTCCAAACAGGATTTATTCCTGGCTCAACGTGAATTTCACCCTCATCAAAGAGCAGCATCGCTCGCTTCGTTGGGTAATGAACAAACTCAAACTGATGACCAGACACTTTGCCAATTTCATTCAGTAAATCAACGTAAACCCCCGTATTTGAGTCCCCCTTGGCAAAAAACAGAGGAGGGGATCCTCCATCATAAAGCACTACCTTCAAGGTTTCCGCAAATAGTGAAGAAGACAACGTAAGAGACATGGTTAACGCTACAAATAAACACCTTATTTTCTTGAACATAATTCCCCCTGATCAAAAAAAACTAGACAATCCAAAGTTTAGACAACATTAACTAAAAGGCAATCAGCGCATTTGTTCAGTGGTAACGGTTATAGATTTGCTCTATTTCACGTCTATCTTTTAAGCGCTCAATAGCCTTATTAAAACGCTCAATGGCATCCGTTTTATCTGGGTGAAACCTAAACATAATAGGAACAAAGCCGATTACGGGCCCTATCTCAAGGTTGTTAAATTGCGGGTCTGTTGTAATATGGTATTCAGCGGTGTCTTTACGAATTAGTATTTGATCTAATCGCTTTCGGCTTAGCATGGCCATTAACTGAAGTTCAGTTCTTGTATCCTCCCGAAGAACTAAACCACTATTAAATGCAGATGAAAAATACGGGTAAACAAAACCATTGATAGTACCTACCCGCTCTCCAGCAAGGTCTTCTGGTTTTGAGCTTTTTTTAGTCTCATTCTTACGAAACACAATAACATCATTAGCCTTAGAAAACGGGACTGTATACAAACCCTGAATTTCAGCGGCCTCACGCCACGCAGGGTTAATACCAGGTTCAATATCATATCCTGCCGTCTCAAATATTCTCATCGCTCTTCGAGCGGGGTAGTATTTGTATTCGAATTGGTCCCCTGTTATTGACCCAATTAAAGTTAATACATCTTTATATATACCTGTTTTAGAGGAGCTTTTTTCAAAAAACAACGGTGGGGAACCGCTTTCATAAAGAGCGACAACAAATGTGTCAGCAAAACCAAAGCGGCAAACAGAAAGCAACAACAGACATTTAAAAATGACTGTATTAATATTTAAAGACATCAAACCCCGCTTCATTAAAGACCCTTCTGCATCCAGGCATCACACCTTAAGTTCTGGTGATAGCTACCCTTAATGCAAGATAAGTAGCTTTCATACCCTAATAGTTTAGCAGTAGCCGTCATTATTTCTAGGCCTATGCACGTTAGCGGTATCGTACTCTCTTATATTCAGACGGACTCATTCCAACTACCTTTTTAAATAATCTGGAGAAATAGTAAGCATCATCATAGCCTAGCTCTCTTGCTATCTGATTCACATGCTGAGTCGACACATCCAAAAGGTAGCAAGCATGTTCCATTTTTAAATGTATAAAATGTTGAATCGGTGAGCGCCCGGTAAGTTCTTTATACTTCTTAGAGAAGTAATATTTAGATAAGTTAGCCTTGGAGGCTAAAAAGTCCAAATCTATCTGTCCATGCAAATTGTGCTGCATAAGGCCATGAATTTCATCTAAATTAAGTGACTTGCTCTCACCCGCTTTAACCTTTGGAATCTGGATAGCAATATAAGTCATTAATTGCTTAAGATGATTGGCTATATGAATATAAACTTTCTGACCAAATCCCGACGCACTCACTGCCAGTAATGACTCAAATCCAGACACCAAGCGAGGCAATACGCCCAAGGGAATAATGGGGGTTTCAAAACTATAATTCAGATTATCAAGGTAGGCCTGACTCAGCTCTCCATCGAAGTGAATCCAAAATATTGTCCATGGGTTATTTTTATTCGCCGAATAAGAGTGAAGGCTATCTTTTGGCAATAACACAAGGTTACCTTTACTCACTTGATGGTAACGACCTTCAACAACCAAGTCAGCCTCTCCATCAAGGCAGTATATGAGTAGATGATCATCATGATGCTCGTCACGCACCATATTGTGGCCTTCCGCCTTAGGGTAATAACCAAACCTTAAAGGATAAAGATCTTTGCACAACACATTTTCCGTGAACAGCTTCACAATAAAATCAGGAACAAAAAAGCGAGTTCCATCTAGTGGCAGAGGCCAATCTGACGTTAATAACATTTCACCCGCCTGTTTCTTATAAGCTTTTTTACATTACGTAACTAAGCTTAATATTTTAAAATAACAATATAGTCCATCAATGCAGCAATTTAGTCAATCCAGACTTCACGAACTTTCGGTTTACAATCACCCCATCGCTGCTAATCAGGGTTCGATCGAGAAATCGAGTTGTTCAGTGCATTGATTCTAATGGGTCACACTGCCTGAACTTAATTGCACAATGGCATCCAAATAAAAATAACAGCCAATGTGAAGTAACACGCATATAAAAAGCAAAAGAAAAATAAGAATAAGCAAATAAAAATAATAACGATGTGGAAGGGTTGAGTCGTTACTGATTAGCAGTTTTGTTATTTCTTTTGTGGTGCGGCAACTTTGCTTGCCTCAGTACAATCTATTCTAACGGTGTACTTTTACACTGATCTCTGAAAAACTCGATCTAAACTGATAAACGGCGCATTTTTTGACCTAAAGGAAAAATCATGCACAGCACACTACCTTTATATATTGATGGCGAGTTCACTCAAAGTAAATCTAAGCGCAAGATCCCTGTCACTAATCCTGCGACTCAACTGGTATTAACCGATACACCTTGTGCCACCGAAGAAGAAGTTAATAAAGCGGTAGCCAGTGCTAAAACAGCCTTTCAAAGCTGGAAAGAAACCCCCTCTCCTGAACGTGCTCGTTTAATGCTCAAGTATCAGCAATTATTAAAAGATAATCATGACGAAATTGCAGAAATACTAAGCCAGGAAACAGGTAAAATATTTGCTGATGCAAAAGGAGATGTATGGCGCGGCATAGAGGTAGTAGAACAAGCCTGCAACATATCATCAATGATGATGGGAGAAACCGCTGAAAACGTAGCGCGGGATATTGATACTTACAGCTATATTCAGCCATTAGGTGTTTGCGCCGGCATTACCCCTTTCAACTTCCCTGCAATGATCCCCTTATGGATGTTCCCTATGGCCATTGCCTGCGGTAACACATTCATTCTAAAACCATCAGAACAAGACCCAATGACACCTATGCGCCTTGCGGAGCTGTTTGAAGAGGCAGGTTTCCCCAAAGGTTTACTGCAAGTCATTCACGGTGACAAAGAGCAAGTTGACCAAATACTTAATCACCCTGATATTAAAGCCATTTCATTTGTAGGCTCCGCTCATGTAGGGCAACATGTATACCGTACAGGCACTCATAATCTGAAGCGAGTTCAGTGTATGACGGGTGCTAAAAATCATATGGTCATTATGCCAGACGCCAACAAACAGCAAGTTATTAACCATTTGGTTGGTGCATCGGTGGGCGCAGCAGGCCAGCGTTGCATGGCTATTAGCGTCGCTGTTTTTGTCGGTGAGAGTAAAGCCTGGATTCCTGAACTCAAAGAAGCCATTGCCAAGGTTAAACCCGGACTATGGAATGATGAAGATGCCGGTTTTGGCCCCTTAATCAGCCCTCAGTCTAAAAAACGTGTTATTGATTTAATCACACAAGGCAAAAAGGAAGGTGCACATTGTGAGCTTGATGGCTCTTCGTTTTCACTGCCTGAGTACCCTGAAGGGAACTGGATTGGGCCTACCTTGTTTTCCGGCATTACAACGGACATGACACTCTATAAAGAAGAGATTTTTGGCCCTGTTTTGTTAACAATGGAGTCAGAATCATTGGAGCAAGCCGTTGAGCTTATTAATCAAAACCCATTCGGGAATGGAACCTCCTTATTTACAGCTTCCGGTGGTGCTGCCCGTTATTTTCAACACCATATTGAAGTTGGGCAGGTTGGCATTAACGTTCCTATTCCCGTACCGCTTCCGTTCTTTTCATTCACCGGTTGGAAGAACTCCTTTTATGGAGACCAACATGCATACGGAAAACAAGGCGTGCGTTTCTATACAGAAACTAAAACCATTACCTCTCGTTGGTTTGATGAAGAATCCCTTCATGAACCCAATATGACCATTACTTTGAAGTAAGCCTATTATTTAATAGCAAACAAGAACTTGAGTTAAGAATATGGACTTTACGCTTAGCGAAGAACAAAAAGCCTACCAGCAATCAGCTGCTGCGTTTGCGGCAAAAGAGCTGACCCCTAATGCAGCTAAATGGGATGAAGAATCATTATTCCCTATTGATGTTATCAAGCGCGCGGGTGAAATGGGCTTCTGTAGCATGTACACCCCAGAAGAGCATGGAGGCATGGGGTTAGGCCGTTTGGATTCCAGCTTAATTCTGGAGGAATTAGCAAAGGGCTGCACATCAACCACGGCTTATATCACTATTCATAATATGGCTACCTGGATGATTGCCAGCTTCGGAAGCGACGAGCTGATTAAAGAATGGTGCCCTAAATTAGTCACCGCAGGACTTCTCGCATCTTATTGCTTAACTGAGCCTAACGCAGGCTCAGATGCGGCTTCATTAAAAACCACAGCAAAACGGGAAGGCGACTTTTATATTATTAATGGCAGCAAGATGTTTATCTCCGGTGCAGGCGCTACCGACGTACTGGTGGTAATGGCTAGAACCGGAGGCTCTGGCGCTAAGGGAATTTCAAGTTTTGTGGTGCCAGCCAACCTTGAAGGCATTACGTACGGAAGAAAAGAACAAAAGATGGGCTGGAATAGCCAACCCACCCGTGCAATCTCTTTTGAAGAAGTCAAAATTCCCGCAAAAAACCTAATAGGCAAAGAAGGAGAAGGTTTCAAAATTGCGATGAAGGGTCTTGACGGGGGACGTATCAATATCGCCACCTGTTCATTGGGCACAGCTCAAGCCGCTCTCGAACAAGCCCAAAAATACCTTCACGAACGACAGCAATTTGGCCGCCCGCTGGCAGATTTTCAAGCTTTACAATTTAAATTAGCTGACATGGCCACAGAACTGGTTGCAGCAAGGCAAATTGTTCACCTAGCGGCATGGAAACTTGATCAGCAAGATCCCGAAGCCAGTGTTTATAGTGCAATGGCTAAACGCTTTGCAACCGATGCTGGGTTTATGATCTGTAATGAAGCTCTTCAAATACATGGAGGCTATGGCTATATTCGCGAATACCCTTTAGAGCGCCATGTTAGAGACAGTCGGGTTCACCAAATACTAGAAGGCACCAATGAAATTATGCGCGTCATTATTGCTAGAAGGCTATTAATGGAAGGCGCAATGAACCTTATAAGATAGATAATACTCTATAGAAAGACAGGAACAATTAGGCATGACTGAAATAACTCTTAACACTAACAAATTACTATTTGAAGTGGTCGACCACACGGCACTTATTACCATTAACAATCCGCCCGCTAACACTTGGAACGACGAGAGCCTTAAGGCCTTAAAATCACTCATTCAAAGCCTGAATAAAGACGACAACATCTATAGTTTGGTGATAACAGGTCAAGGCGAAAAGTTCTTCTCTGCCGGCGCAGATTTGAATATTTTTGCAGATGGCGACAAAAACGTTGCGCGAGATATGGCTTGTGTATTTGGTGAAGCCTTTGAAACCTTAAGCCAATTCAGAGGTGTATCTATTGCAGCCATTAACGGTTTCGCTATGGGAGGAGGCCTTGAATGTGCTCTTGCCTGTGATATTCGTATTGCAGAAACACAAGCAAAAATGGCGCTACCAGAAGCTACGGTTGGTTTACTTCCCTGCGCAGGGGGCACACAAAATTTACCTTGGTTAGTAGGTGAAGGCTGGGCAAAGCGAATGATCCTATGCGGTGAGCGAGTCGACGCAGATAAAGCACTTGCTATAGGGCTTGTTGAAGAGGTCGTGGCAACCGGCAAGGCATTACAAACTGCTCTTGATTTAGCCGCTAAAGTGGCGAAGCAAAGCCCATCATCAGTAACCGCCTGCAAGAAACTTATTCAGGCAGGAAGAAGTAATCCAATGCAACAAGCACTGCCCGCTGAACGCGATTATTTTGTTGAGCTTTTTGATACCGCAGATCAAAGCGAGGGCGTAAATGCCTTTTTAGAAAAGCGTAAGCCTCTTTGGAAAAACAAATGAGCCTGTCATCCCCCATTATTTTTGAAGAACAAGACGCGCTTGATGGTTATGCCATCGGGGTTGCTACTCTTAATGCCGAAAAGTCTCTTAATGCGCTATCTCTTGATATGATCGACCTTCTCTCAACGCAATTAGTAGAGTGGTCAAACGATAAGCGTATTGCCTGTGTTGTGCTACGGGGTGCAGGAGATAAAGCCCTTTGCGCGGGAGGCGATATCGTAAAACTTTATGAATCAATGATACAAAGCCCTGACGGCCCGAATCCCTATGCAGAAAACTTCTTTACCAAAGAATACCGTCTGGATTATTTAATCCACACCTACCCTAAGCCATTTATTTGCATCGCTCATGGCATAGTGATGGGGGGAGGTCTAGGCCTGCTGGCAGGTGCTAGCCATCGAGTGGTCACGGAAAGTTCACGTATTGCCATGCCTGAAATATCCATAGGGCTTTTTCCTGATGTGGGCGGTACATGGTTTCTCAATAAAATGCCTGATAACTGCGGGCTTTATCTTGGCTTAACTGGCGCGTCGATTAATGCTACCGATGCACTCTACCTTAATTTAGCTACACACTTTATTGCGTCTGATAATAGAACCTCCTTGTTGCGCCAGTTAAGAAGTGTGAGCTGGACCAAATATTCGGACGACAATCATCATTTAGTCGATAAAACGATTAATGAGCTGTCAGAAAACACTGAACAGCTTAAACCTCCAGCACAGGTACAAGCTCATCAAGCTATTATTCGAGAAGTCACCTCTCATGCAATACTTTCAGAGACAGTAGCAGCGATCACTGCACTGTCTACAGATGATAAGTGGCTAAGCAGAGGCGCTTCAGCATTAAAGAAAGGCTGCCCAACAACGGCAAGAATTGTTCATCATCAGATAACAAATGGAAAACATCTCTCATTAAAAGAGGTTTTTCAGCAGGAACTAACAATAGCCATACAATGCACCCGACATAAAGATTTTGCAGAAGGCGTAAGGGCATTATTGATTGATAAAGACAATACCCCTAAATGGCAGTTTAATAATGTTGATGATGTACCCGACAAGTGGTTAAACGAGCACCTAATATCACCATGGCCAGAAGCTCAGCACCCCCTGAATAACTTATGACTATGTAGGAGTGGCACTTAGCTGCGATCAATTCTAACAAGGATAATAATAATGAAAAAAATTGGTTTTATTGGTTTAGGTCATATGGGCGGGCCAATGGCCCTCAATTTAATAGCAGCAGGATATGATCTTAAGGTCTTCGACCTAGTTCCCTCTGCACTCAAAAAGCTATCTGAAGCAGGCGCGTCAACAACAGCCTCAGCAATGGATGCGGCTAATGATGTTGATGTATTAATAACCATGCTGCCTTCCAGCCCTCATGTTAAACAACTATACCTAGGTGAATGCGGTTTAATTAAGACTATATCTGGGCAACCCTTAATTATTGACTGCAGCACTATCGCACCAGATACCGCTAGAGAGGTTTCAATGGCCGCCTCCAAGCGGAGCTTTGACATGCTGGATGCACCCGTATCAGGAGGCGTAGCCGGAGCCGAAGCAGGCACACTCACATTCATTGTAGGCGGAGAGACTACAGCGCTCGATAGAGGCCGATCTATTCTTGAATGCATGGGCAAAAACATATTCCATGCAGGAGATCACGGTGCAGGCCAGGTAGCAAAAATATGCAATAACATGTTACTGGCCATTCAAATGATAGGTACCGCAGAAGCGCTACAGTTAGGTGTCAACAATGGCTTAGACCCGACGGTTCTTTCAAACATCATGAACAAAAGCTCTGGTAATAACTGGTCTCTTGACCTCTACAACCCCTACCCAGGTGTGATGGAAAATGTACCCGCTTCGCGAGAATATGAGGGCGGTTTTCTAGTAGACCTGATGAGTAAAGATTTAGGCCTGGCAATGGAAGCAACGTTGTCTTCAAAGTCCACAACCCCCATGGGCGCACTGGCAAAGAGTCTGTATACCCTGCATTCATCCCAAGGATATGGAAAGCTGGATTTTTCAAGTATTCAAAAATTATTTACGAAAGCGGACAGCTAAACGAGCAATGATGAAGCAAAATGGCGCACGGTAAAGAAGGTTCCTTTACCGTTTTTCCATTGCGACATAATCTCGCTCTTCGCTACCACAATAGACTTGTCGAGGACGTGCAATCTTGCGGTCAGGGTCGAGTATAAATTCCTGCCACTGTGCCAGCCACCCTACGGTTCGAGCAATCGCAAACAAGACTGGAAACATCCCTACAGGGAACCCCATAGCCTGATAAATTAAACCAGAATAGAAATCAACATTAGGATAGAGCTTACGCGAGATAAAATAGTCGTCTTGCAGTGCAATTCTTTCAAGTTCCAACGCGATATCGAGCAGCGGATTAACACCTGTCACCGCAAAAACATCACCCGCTAATTTTTTACAAATCTTTGCTCTAGGGTCATAGTTCTTGTATACCCGATGACCGAACCCCATTAGCCGTTCTACTTCCCCCGATTTTACTGATTTGATATAGGCTGGCACCCGCTCAACA
>ENA-OSET01003328-OSET01003328.1-sediment-metagenome-genome-assembly--contig:-NODE-3328-length-14887-cov-2.909791_pt1 | contig 14887 bp, 11 predicted proteins | sample MGYA00237882_ERZ534229 | MGnify/ENA primary metagenome ERZ534229 (study PRJEB26408, sample SAMN06266212) | sediment metagenome | isolation source: Hudson Canyon methane seep mesocosm | place... | reverse complement strand
AAGAATAAATTCAAGATGTCACGAATTTCACATAATTATAAAATCACTCTCGCAGCTTTCGCGATTGCATTGTTCTCTTTCGCTCCTAAAAGCGCATCAGCTCAGAAGTTTGCCTACATAGATTCTGATTATGTTCTACTTCACATGCCTGATTACGCTTCTGCCCAGCAAGAGCTTAATTCTTACGCAATTGAGTGGCAAGCAGAAATAGAAACTAAGCTAGATGCTGCCGATAGACTTGAAGTTGCTTATCGCGCCGAAAGAGTTCTTCTCACAAAGGAGATGCGACAAAAGCGTGAGCAGGAAATCATCAAAAAAAGAGCGGAAGCAAAAGAAATGCAAAAGCAGAAATTTGGTGTGGATGGAGAGCTTTTTGAAAAGCGTCAAGAACTTATCGAGCCTGTCCAACAACTGATTTTCGAAGAATTAAAAGATATCGCTGGGGGCTCAGGTTACATGGTAATCTTCGACAAGAGCAATCAAAGCAATATGCTGTATACCAATCCTAAGTACGACATCTCAGATCGTCTCATCAAAAAGCTAGGCTATGTTCCTGGAGAGACTATAGAAGTTGAGAAGGAAGAAGGAGATGGTGGTGTAGTTGGCAAGGCACGTGATGCGGCTGATGGGGCACGCGACTCTGTTCGTGATGCAGGCAGATCAACTATTAATAATGCCCGTGGTGGGTCTAAAGGTGAAAAACAATAATTTAGCAATCAATCCATTTAGCAATCAATCTATTTTTATGAAACAGTTTATACTTCTTTGTGGCCTTATAGGCTTCATGTCATTTGGAGCTTTAGCCCAAAAGTTTGGTCATATTGATGCCCAGAATTTACTTCTTAACCTTCCTGAGCGTGCTGAAGCACAAGCTTCGATAGAGTCGACAGCCATGGAATTTGAGCAGGAAATGACTCGTATGCAAGAGGACCTACAAAATAAGTATGGAGAATATCAAGCGAAAGCCGAAACGTGGCCAGCAGCAATTCGCGAGTCAAAAGAACGTGAGATACAAGGTCTAGACCAAGGTCTTCAAGAGTTTGGAGCTACTGTTCAAGCAGAGCTTTCGGGCCTAGAAGAATCACTACTTTCTCCTATGATAGCACGCGTACGCGCAGCAATCGAAGCAGTGGGGTCTGAGCATGGATTTACCTACATTTTCGACGCTAGTATGGGAGCAACTCTATATAATGGAGGAGAGGATGTAACAGACTTAGTGCGCACTAAGCTCGGCATGTGATAGAACGACGACCCATAGGAATTTTCGATTCAGGCATTGGTGGCCTAACAGTTGCCCGCGCTATTTACGACCTACTTCCTAATGAGTCTCTTCTGTACTTTGGAGATACTGCCCATTTACCATATGGAGAAAAGTCTCCAGAGTTAATAAGGCGCTACTCTTCACGTATTACGCAACATTTAGTTGAGAGTGGATGCAAGGCAATTGTTGTTGCATGCAATTCAGCTTCAAGTAACGCTATTGGTGCTATAGTTAAGGCTGCAGGTCCAAATGTGCCCGTAATAGATATGGTTACACCTGTTATAAGGTCAATATCAGCTGAAGACGGCAGTCAAAGTGTGGGGCTAATTGGCACCAGAGCTACTATTGCATCTGGACTTTATGGCGAAACTATGAATCAGCTAAATGCAAACTCCACTTTAGTTTCACGAGCTACTCCACTTCTTGCCTCTGCAATTGAAGAGGGATTCTTTAACGACAGCATTCCGGGGGCAGTTTTAGATGCATACTTTGCTGACGACAGCTTCAATAATATCGATTCTATGATCTTAGGTTGCACTCACTACCCTTTAGTCAGAGAACATGTTCAAGCTCTATTACCGAAGGGAGTTAAAGTAATAGATTCTCCTAAGATTATTGCCCAAGAGTTAAAACGAGTGCTCACAGAAAATTCTAGTACCTATACTCCAGAGCATAAGTTCCAAGTATCGGATCTAACTGAGAACTTTATATTTAGCGCCCACTATTTCTTTGGGTCCGATATAAATTTAGAGGAGGTGAGTTTCAGCTAAGACAAACTTAGTCAAACCTCACTTCCACGAAACCAGTCAGCGTATTCAACGTATCTATCGGCGGTAGCGCTTAGTTGATCTGCCAAATCAGGCCTAACTTCTCCTCTTTGTTTTGCAGGGACGCCTGCGTAAAGCATGCCGGGTGGAATTTGGGTTCCATCTAAAACGACAGCACCAGCGGCTACTACAGCACCAGCTCCAACCACTACGTTATCCATTATAACTGAACTCATTCCAATTAGAGCTCCCTCACAGATGTGAGCCCCGTGGACTATGGCGTTGTGACCTATACTAACTCTATCTTCTAAAACGGTTAACGATTTACCGAAAGTTGCATGAATCACGGCACCATCTTGGATATTTACCCTACGACCTACAGTAATTGATGCTACGTCTCCTCTGACGACTGCTCCGAACCAAACAGTACTCTCTTCCCCCAGAGTAACTTCACCTACAACAGTACAATTAGGAGCAAGCCATACTGAGTCGGATATCTGAGGATATTTTCCTCTTGCGGAAAGAATAACGGGTTTTTGTTTTTGCATAATGCAAATTTAACTCACCGTGGGTTCATCCAAGATCGTCTGTCAAATAACCTACTGGCTCCAGCTTCTGCGATATGCTCAACTTCTATCACCTGGCTATCATCAATTAGCGCAGCAGTCATGGCTACGTTGTGGACGTGGTAAATTCCTCGATGAGACAGTTTAAGTACGCTTCTACAAGAGTTGAGTAATTCTGCGGCTTCTTCTGTCAAAGGAGGTCCGCTAACAATTTTTTTTTCACCGGGATTATTATCTATCCACTTTTTTACTCGAGCTACCACGCTTTTTGCCTCTGTCCATGAAACGGTCTTAGTACCATTTTCTATTTTATCGTTAATTTCATGACCAAGTTCTAAGTGTATTGCTATTCTATCTGATATAGGTCCTGATATTTTTCGACGATATCTTCTAATTTCGCTAGGTTGACAATCGCAAGAAGCGTTGTCACCGTTTCCCCTTCCACATGGGCAAGGATTCATTGCCGCTATTAATAAGGCTGATGCAGGTAGTGTTGTCGACCCTGCGGCTCGTGCTAATGAAATAATTCCTGATTCTAATGGCGCTCGACATGCTTCGAGAGTTCCTCGACTAAATTCCGCAAATTCATCTAAAAACAGGATTCCATTATGTGCAAGACTCCAAGCACCAGGGATTGCTCCTCTACCCTTCAAATTGCTCCAAGATCCAATCAGACCATTCATGTTTGTAGAGGTATGAGGGGATAACCACGGAGGTCTATTTCTGCCACTCTTTAAGAACAGTCCAGCAGCAGAATGAATTGATTTACACTGAGAAAACTCTTTGTCTGAAAGATCGGGAAGTAGCGCATGTATACATTTTGCTAAAACAGTTTTACCTGTTCCTGGTGGCCCTTGCATAATAACATCATGACTTCCAGCTGCGGCTATGACAGCCATTCTTTTTGCTGTTTGTTCGCCGTCAATATTATCGAATGTTATTGCTTCTAAGGAAGGAGATACTTTGCTAATGGATTTAAAAGGATTTTCGATTAAATGAGGTGTTATATTTTTATTAGGGGACTTTAAATACGCGATCACTTCACTTAGGTGATTGAAAGGTTGGAGTGGAAGTGGTGAATCCGAGCTGTCAAATTTAGATGGGGCAAGTAGGGTTTTGATATTTTTCACGTCGGAAAGATCAGATGAAAACGTTTCACAATTACCGAAAATTGAAGTTGCCCATGGCCTAAGCGTACCATCTAGCCCCATCTCCCCAGCAGCAGCTATATGCTTAAGCGAAGAAGAAGGTATAATGCCAGAAGAGGCAAGAACAGCTAATGCTATAGGTAAGTCAAAAGCTGTTGAGGTCCTTGAGAAGTCTGCCGGGGCAAGGTTTACTGTAATCGCCTTACCTGGCCAACGATGGCCACACGCCATAAGCGCTGACCTTATCCTTGTAGCGGCAGCTCTAGCGGCTTGATTACTTATGCCAGAAATACGGAATAAAATCCCTCTTTCTAACCTTAATTCTACACGCACAAAGGAAGGGGAGCCGGGGGAGCCGGCAAACCCGAAAGTCGAGACTATCATAGCGATGGACTTAAGAGAACGAGATGAACGATCTCTCTATGGAGTCGATCATAGCGTGGATGCATTTGATGTGCATCTCTTGAATACGGTCAGAATATCCATCCCACGGGATTCGGATTTCATAATCGCTTAACGATGCTAGTTCACCTCCGTCACCTCCAGTTAGGCCTAGAACTTTCATGCCTTTAGATTTAGCTGCACGAGCAGCTTCGAGAACGTTAGAACTATTGCCACTTGTAGAGATAGCGAGCAAAACATCACCTTGGCGGCCTATAGCTTCTACCCCACGTGAGAATATCTTATCGAAACCGTAGTCGTTAGCTACACATGTAATGTGTGCCGGACTACTTAAAGCAATAGCGGCATAGGCAGGCCTATCTTCTCTAAATTTTCCAGAAAGTTCTTCTGCGAAATGCATAGCATCGCTCATAGAGCCGCCATTTCCGCAACTAAGTATTTTTCCACCTGATTGTAGGCACGAACTGAGGGCTTTTGATGCAGAATCTACTGAAGAAATAAAGGCCTCGTCTTCTATCAAATTCGATAAAAGTGAAAGCGCTTCTCTGAAATGAGTTCTTGCTGCAGACATGTCCTCTAAGGTATGGGGTAAAAGTGGTACGTTCAACATTCGACAAATGTGCTACAATATCTATCGACTATTTTTCAATAATTTGTGAGTGTGGCTCAGAACTTTGTGAGCGCGTCGTTGAGGTATTCTAGGAAAACTTCAGCATCAGGATTGTAGCCTGCAGAACCGCCTATTTGGTCACCTTCGTGATTAATTAAAACGTAGTAAGGCTGCGCATTACGGTTGAACTGTGATGCCTGTAAATACGACCACTTCTTCCCTATGGTGCGAATGTTAAATTCCTTTCCACCATACTTCTCTATTCGCCACTGGCTCTCCGGAATTTTCGTTCTGTCGTCAACGTATAGAGACACCAGTATCACATCTTCGTTCAAGATTTTAGCGACTCTTTCATCAGGCCAAACCTGTTCTTCCATCTTTCTACAATTCACACAAGCCCACCCTGTAAAATCGATAAGAAGTGGCTTGCCAGCTGCGATAGCTGCAGCCATAGCTTCGTCGTAATCTGTATAGTGAGCATCAACATAACCATCGTCGTGAGCATAGAGACTATAAAATACCGGAGGTGGAAATCCCGCGATAAGATTTACAGGGCCTCCCCATAAACCGGGAACCATGTAACCACTAAAGAGTAGAAATATCATTCCTAGCACTTTGCGAGTGGTTCCTATTTTCGCCCCCTTACTATCGTGAGGGAAACGAATAAATCCGAAGAGGTAAACTGTAAGCACGAGAGATATTATGATCCAAATTCCGATGAAAATCTCTCTCGGAAGAATGCCCAACTGAAGAACTAGATCCGCATTGCTCAAGAACTTAAACGCAAACCCTATCTCGATAAGACCTAAAACAACCTTCACAGTGTTAAGCCATCCACCCGCTGTAGGTAGAGAGTTAAGGTAACCAGGAAAAGCACTGAAGAACATAAAGGGTAGTGCGAGAGCTATAGAAAACCCAAGCATCACAGCTGTCGGAGCTGCGTATGATCCAGTGGCTGCTCCTGCAAGAGCACCTCCAATAAGCGGGCCTGTGCACGAAAAAGAAACTATAGCTAAGGTTGCCGCCATAAAGAAAATTCCTATTAAACCTCCTTTGTCAGATGCTGCATCAGCTTTGTTAGCCCAACTCTGAGGTAATTCAATCTCAAAGAATCCAAGGAAACTCACCCCGAATATAATTAAGAGCAGGAATAATCCCACGTTGAAGTAGGGATCAGTAGAAATCACGTTCATGACATCAACTCCGAAAATAGCTGTCAGAGATAGACCTAAAGCGGTATATATAAATATGATGAAGAATCCATAGATTATGGCATTTTTGATACCGGCTGCTTTGGTCTTACTTGTTTTAGTAAAAAAACTTACAGTCATAGGAATGAGTGGAAATACGCAAGGCGTGAAAAGAGCTGCGAGTCCCAAACCAAATCCCATTAGAAAAATCAACAATAATCCTTCGTCTTCTTTTTCGTCACCTTCTTTACATATGTGTTTTGAAGGAGGGCAAAGGTCAGGGAGTGCAGAAGATGGCTTTATGTCTGACAATGCTAATTTGTAGTAAATGTCAGTAGGAGGCAGGCACATAATTGCGTTGCAAACCATGTAAAGTAGAGATCCACTTAATGTGTCAGGTGACGAGATATTGGAGAGCTTTAGAGTCGCTTTCCAATAGACTTCTTCCTCAAAGAACTTAAGGTCCATCAAGAAGTTAGGGTCGTACTCAATATGAGGTGTACATTCCTCTACCCCTGCGATAACTTCGCCTGCATCTGTATAAAAACTTGTCGCAATCGGACCATCGTCCGTATCTAGGAATTGCGAATAAATATGCCAACAGGCATCAAGTGAAGCGTGATATACTACTTCAACCTCTCCTTCATTCGCACCTTCATAGAGATTTATTTCCCATGAAATGGGATCCTCCATTTGAGCTGATACATCATAAATGCTGGCAGTTGCGAGGATGAAAACCGAAATAAAGGCGGTTATAATACGTGTCATAGTAGGAATTTTCTTGGGCTCAAAGATAGTTCGTACGACTAGCTTGTGAAATCGTTTAATATTTTTTAGGGAAAGAGCCATTAAACTTAGGCCGGAGATGGATCAAATTTTCACTTCTAAAACTAATCGTTTTGTGGATTTAGTAATTGTTACTTTCCTGGAAATTCTAGACCAAACCCCATCTTCTCCCCCTACGAAAACCCACAATATATTCCCTTTTGCATCTTGCAGCACCCGAGCTGTGGATCTCGAAATATGAGGAACTTTCCATTGAGTTAGTAGGTCGCTAATATTAACGCTCCCTTCCATTCCGCTTGGATCAAGTTTATCTCCGTTTGCCCATGTACGCCATAGAAGTGGGTGTTCAATAGCGTCAAAATCAAGCCATAGAATTTCAGGAGATTGTGGAGGAGACATCTCTAAATCTTCGATTTCACAAGCCCATGAAAGATTTTTGAATGTCCCATTTTCGGTATTGATAGTACAGGAAGAATATGATTCATTAATTGCGTTTTCTGCTTCTAATTTTCTTAAAATTATGTATTCGCGCTCTCGAACTAATGAGTCGTCTTCGAAAACTACTTCAGCTCCGATGGATGCCCGTTTGAGCAAGTATGCTTGTTCTCGTGATCCTAAGGGCCATTTCCTTTCGGCTAATAGTTTATCCAAAACGCGATCTCCCCAAGCGGATTCTCCAAGTAATTTCAAGTCTATTCGACAAATTTCGTTGGATCGGTCGTTTGAAGAAGTGTTTGAAGAAAAGTCGTAATATTTAACGATATCTCTAGATGCATCGCTCATGGATATTTCTACTGCTACAGCTTGAGATCGCAATCGGTTTGTCCATTCTGCTAAGTGAGAAATCGCGCCAGGGCGTATAGATTCTAATAACGGTAGGACTTCGTTTCGGATGCGGTTTCTCAAATACTTATTGCTTTTGTTAGATAAATCCTCTCTAAAAGGAACTTTATCAAGCTTTACCCATTCTTCAATTTCTTCTTGACTCCAACTAAGAAAAGGTCTTACAGTATTTACGTTTCTTGGTGCCATTGCCCCTAATGATGATGGGGAAACGCCTCTAAGAAGGTTGATGAGCAAGGTTTCAGTTTGGTCTTTTAAATGATGCGCAACTGCAATAAAGCTCGCACCCCGTTCTTCCCTCAATTGCTCGAACCAAGCATACCTCAACCGCCTCGCCGCCTCTTGAATTCCATTCCCCTTTTGCTCCGCCTCCTCATCGGCGGGAAGATGCCTAACGTGACACACCACCCCATTTTCATCACACCATGCAATGACGCTCGCTGAATCTGCCTCACTATCCTCGCCCCGTAACTTGAAATTTACATGCGCCACTTCAAATCTAGCCCCAATCTTCAACATCGCATTCACGAGGCACATCGAATCCACACCTCCACTACACGCCACAATTACAAGCTCACCACCTGTAACCCCGCATCCAGAGAGGTCATTTTGAAATCGTGTTTTATAGTGATTTTGTAGGTTCATATTGTATCTTCAAATTAGGTCGAATATACAAAGCGATGAGGAATTAATAATTTACAGTTTTAAAGATCGCATTGGCTTTTAGTTGGCATTCTTGGTATTCTTGTTCGGGATCGCTCAAGGAAGTGATAGCTCCTCCGACATTAGACATCAAAACCTCCGAAATAGAGTTATGGAAAAGTGATCGTATTAGTACGTTAAGATCGAAGTCGCCAGTGGGAGAGATGTAGCCTATGGATCCGGAATAGGCGCCACGACCTTCTAATTCAAGCCTGTCTATGTGTTTCATGGCGGAGATTTTTGGTGCACCCGTCATAGATCCCATGGGAAAGGTGGCACGAAGGATGTCAGAAAGTCCTTTTTCTAGGGATATGCTGCATTCTATGGTGGAAACCATTTGATGTACAGTCTCTAAAGAATAAATGCTGCAAAGATCTGTAACTTCTACAGTCGCCTTTTCAGCGACACGGCTTAGGTCGTTTCGAACGAGATCGACAATCATGACGTTTTCGGCTCGTTCCTTTTCGCTGGTCTGAAGAGCGTGGGCAAGGGCTTTATCTTCTTCTGGTGAGCCACCTCTACGGACTGTCCCTTTTATGGGTTGAGAGATGAGTCGCCCTGCTTCTTTCTTTAAAAACCGCTCCGGGCTTCCGCTCATAATTCGGTATGACCCGCATTGTAAGTATGCGCTGAAGGGGGCTTGGGTTAGGCTTTGTAGTCTACTGAAAAGGGGCCAGCTCGTATTTGAAGCGGCTCGGCCTTTGAGGGGCATGCAAAGGTTAAGTTCGTACACGTCGCCTTGTTGGATAAGTCGTTTTACCTCATCTAACACCTTGAGATAGTGAGTTTTATCCCAAGACCAAACCATTTCTCCTTGAATCCCCTCCTGAACTTTATTCTCCCTTTTAATTGACTCAAGAGCTTCTATCATTCTAGGGTCGTCGTCGTCACCACTTAAAATTTCTAGAGACGAATCGGAAAATCTAATTGCGATTTCAGGTTCCCACCAAGCTAGTACGGGATGGCCTAGAGAGCTTGGGTTGCGAGTTTCAAGATGCTCTATCTCGTTTTTCAGATCATAACCAAGCCAACCGAAAGTCCAAGCACTACCCAATTTACTAAAAGCATCGAGAGCCTCGAGAATACCGGGCTTAGGTTTTTCGAAAAGAAGTTCACGTTTTGATCCAAGACCTAAGTAGCAAAAGGCGTTTGGATTTGGGTCAAAAAGTAGTACAACGTGAGATTCACTTTCACAGAGGGAATTTAAATCAGGAACGTGCACTTAGGAAAGATATTTTAAATATGAAGTGCCCTATCGCCAGTAGCTGCAAGAGCTGCTTCCTTCAGAGCTTCGGTGAATGTAGGGTGGGCGTGACTCATGCGGGAGATATCTTCTGCGGAAGCACGGAATTCCATTGCGACGACAGCTTCGGCGATCATGTCAGCGGCGCGAGGGCCTATCATATGAACTCCTAGAATTTCATCCGTCTCTGCATGAGCTAGGACTTTAACTTGTCCGTCAGTATCCATACTCGCACGAGCACGTCCGCTGGCTTTAAATGGGAAAGACCCCACCTTATAATTGACTTTATCGGCTTTTAACTGCTCCTCGGAGCGGCCAACAGATGCAACTTCAGGCCAAGTGTAAACAACTCCTGGGATTAGGTTGTAGTCTATGTGTGGATTTTCCCCGTTAATAGTTTCCGCTACAAACACACCCTCCTCTTCGGCCTTGTGAGCGAGCATTGCGCCTTTAATAACGTCTCCTATTGCATAGATATGGGGTTGAGATGTGCGAAGGTTTCCATCTACTGGAATCATTCCGCGCTCGTCAGTATAGATACCGGCGGCTTCGAGGTTGAGACCATCAGTAAACGGTTTGCGCCCAACACTTACAAGGCAGTATTCCGCTTTAAAAGTTAGTTCTTCGCCTTTTTTATTATTGGCCTTAACTGTGACGCTCCTACCTGCAGCTTTAACCTCTTTTACTCCGGCTTTAAGATGAAACTTCATCCCTAGTTTTTTCAATGATCGAAGTAGTTCTTTTCCGAGAGTTCTATCCATATTAGGAATTAACGCATCCATATATTCGATCACGGTAACTTCCGTTCCGAGACGAGCATATACAGATCCTAGCTCTAGCCCGACAACACCGCCTCCTATGACGATTAGGGATTTAGGGAGTTTGGCAAGAGAAAGAGCTTCTGTAGAAGTGATGACACGTTTTTTATCAATTTCGATAAATGGGAGGGAGCCAGGCTTAGAGCCAGTAGCAATGATCACGTTTTTCGCACCGAGATGGTACACATCACCTTTAGAAGGTGTTACAGAAACGGAGTGAGAATCTACGAAAGCACCGAGGCCGTGATGAACGTCGATGTTGTTCTTTTTCATCAGGAAGTCAATGCCGGCAGTACTAGCACCGACAACTTCATTTTTACGACTTACCATTTGAGGGAAATCGAGAGATAACGCACCCACTCCGATGCCATGAGCAGAGAATTGTTCTTTCGCACGGTGATAATGTTCAGAACTGTCGAGTAGAGCTTTCGAAGGAATACAACCTACGTTGAGGCAGGTCCCACCTAAGGTTGAGTACTTCTCGATAATAGCAGTTTTATTACCAAGTTGTGCAGATCGGATAGCTGCTACGTAGCCTCCAGGACCACTTCCGATAACGATTGCGTCGTACGATTCCATAACAGTTGCAAAATTAGATGCAATTAGGTGCCAAAGGTAGCCAACTCTTGCCCGCTCTGTCGTTTCTTTGTCGGGCATATGTGGTCAAAAATAGCTTCAATTTTATTGCGCTACCGTTTTGCGGTGCTTATCGCTCTTGGTGGTATGACCGTTTTTATGGCGACTTACATCCCGAAACTTAGACTTGTGTATGAGTTCGGTGGGTTGTTGCCAGAGGATGATTCGACATACATCGACCACATTAAGTTTCTAGAGCATTTCGGGGCGGATGGAAATTTACTCGTTCTCGGAATTGATGACAAGAAGATTTATGATGCAGAAGGCTTCCAGGATTGGTATGATCTTGCTGAAGACATACGTGATGTGAGAGTTGTAGTTGACGGAGTAGAGACTCAAATTATCGACTCAGTTTTCAGTGTTAATCAAACTTTTAGTGTTGAGAAGGATACTACTGATGCGACTTTTAAATTAGTGCCTTTGGCGCCAGATTTAACCAGAGGAGGTCCCGCTTTAAGCCAAGAAAGGGTAGATGAAATATACTCTCAAGTGAGGAACTTACCATTCTATGACGGAGTACTTTTCTCTAAAAAGTCTGATGCGACACTGATGTTGGTCTTTATCGATCCAGTGCTTTTCAACTCTGAAGATAGAGGAAATGTAGTTGAGGATATTACAGCCCTTGCTGATAAATGGAGCGAGGAAACAGGTATGAAAGTCTACATGAGTGGACTTCCCTTTATTAGAATCCAAATGACGAGTGAAGTCAAAGGCGAGATAGGTTGGTTTATCGGTGCGGCGCTTTTAGTAACGTTCTTGCTCTTACTTATATTCTTTAGAAACTTTATCACAGCACTAGTTTGTTTGAGCGTGGTGTCGATAGGTGTTGTTTGGTCTACTGCATCGATAGCGTTATTTAACTTCCCCATCACGCTTCTTATGTCTCTTATCCCTCCATTAATCATCGTTATTGGAGTGCCGAATTGTATATATCTGGTGAATAAATATCACGCGGAATACAAGAAGCACGGGAATAAGGCGATGGCTTTACAAAGGATGATTACTAAGGTTGGGAATGCGACGCTACTTACGAACATCACGACTGCTTTGGGTTTTGCGACTTTTATGTTCACTGAGAGCAGCATATTGAAGGAATTCGGTACTATCGCGGCTCTTAATATTTTAGCGGTTTTTGTGATTTCCATAACTCTAATACCGACTCTTCTTACTCTTATACCTTCTCCAGCTGAACGCCAAACTTCCCATCTAGATCGCAAATGGATTTTCAAAGTCGTACAGGTATTTATACATCTAGTTCAAACTAGAAGACGCTTTGTGTATCTCCTAACTGTTGCCGTTTTAGGACTTTCTATTGCTGGTATGGTGCAGATGAAGACGACCGGAAATATCGTCGATGACCTCCCAGATAATGGTAGAGTTAAGACTGATTTGGCTTGGATAGAGGAGAATTTTAATGGGGTAATGCCCTTTGAAATGCTTATTGATTCTGGGGAAGAGGGAGAGGCATTGTCACCTGATAACCTTAAGAAGATAGAACGTATGCAGAACTTGCTTGCGGAATATCCTGAGTTCAGCAGAAGTATGTCTGCTGTAGATGCTACTAAATTTGCTATGCAAGCTTTAAATAAAGGCAAGCGAGCGGGTTACCGCCTTCCGATTTCTAACAGAGAGAAGATGACGCTTCGCTCATACTCTCGTAGAACGGAGAAGAAAGCTCAAGACAGCGAGAACGCCTCTAGCGTTTTGAGGAATTTCCTCGATTCATCTAAAACGATAACACGTATTTCTGCCCAAATTGCCGATATCGGCACACTAGAAATGGATGCCTTAATTGACAATTTGCGTCCTCGTATGGATTCCATATTCCCCAAAGATAAGTTCGATGTGACTTTGACCGGTACTAGTATAGTATTACTTGAGGGGACTCACTATCTCATAAAAAACCTCGCAATCAGCATTTCCCTTGCTATCATACTTATAGCCATTTTAATGGCGCTTCTATTCACCTCGGTCAGAATGGTGTTTATAGCTCTTCTTCCTAACATCATGCCCCTGCTATTTACTGCCGGAGTAATGGGTTGGACGGGCATTCCTATAAAGCCATCTACCATTCTAGTGTTCTCTATAGCCTTCGGAATTTCGGTTGATGATACCATTCACTTCCTTGCCAAATACAGGCAAGAACTAACTCGCTTAGACTGGAATATCAAGAGAGCGGTAATCCTAGCAGTTGAAGAAACAGGCGTTAGCATGATGTACACTTCTATAGTTCTATTTTGTGGGTTCATGATGTTCTCTATGTCTGAATTCGACGGTACTCGCTCGCTAGGAATCCTTGTAAGTGTAACGCTTTTCGTAGCTATGTTCGCTAACCTCATACTCCTCCCGTCCTTATTACTTAGTTTCGAGAAGTTCGTTACCACGAAATCTTTCCAAGAGCCTATGATGGAGTTAATAGACGAGGAGAATGATATCGAACTTGAGGAATTAAAGGTACAATTAGGGCTCACACCAGGTAAAGGTGAGGAGTCTCATGAAGATTTAGTAAAACGCCGTAAATTAGACTCATGAAAGGCATAATTTTAGCTGGGGGAAGCGGCACTCGACTTTGGCCACTTACTAAAGCAGTGAGTAAACAGCTCATGCCAGTCTTCGATAAACCTATGATTTACTACCCTATTTCGACGCTTATGTTAGCCGGAATTAGAGAAATTCTAATCATTACGACCCCAGAAGATTCAGATGCTTTTAAAAGACTTTTGGGTGATGGGTGTCAGCTTGGATGCACTTTCGAGTACGCCGTGCAGGAGGTTCCTAACGGTCTCGCTCAGGCATTTGTGATAGGCGAGGAATTTATAGGGGATAGCAATATAGCACTTGTTTTAGGAGACAATATCTTCCATGGAAATCATTTTGGACGCCAAATGCGCTCTAATATCTCCACAGATGGCGCTCTCATATACGCGTACTATGTTCGTGACCCAGAGAGGTACGGAGTGGTAGATTTCGATCCTGGTCCATCTGATTTTATAATGACCTCGGCCAATGATTGGTGGAATGTAGGAAATACTGATTTTCAGAGTACTGCGTTTATCCAGAAATTAGATCCCAATGGAAATTTTATTTGGGCAAAGAAACTAAAAACGACAGGGTCTTCTACAATTCATGATGTTGCAGTTGATACGGATGGTAACTTATATGTCATTGGAAAATACTCAGATCGTGTTCAATTGGAGCCTTTTGTGGATCATTATACACCTTTTGGCACCAATGTGTTTACCGTCAAATATGACCCCAATGGTAATGCGATTTGGTCTGGGGAATTTGGTGGAGGTTTATCTAATGATACGGGCAATGGTATTGCGGTAGATTCGCTAGATAAAGTATATATCACTGGGCAATACCATGCTCGGGCTGATTTTGTTACAGGTACTGATCTTGCTCCTGCAGGAGATTACAGAATGTATCTTTTAATCCAAAACAAAGCTGATGGTTCTGTCGAAGATTTTACTGGATTTGGAGTTGACGATTTGTCTGGAGGTACAATGGAAGGAAATGATATTACATTGGATTTCTCTAACAATTTTGACTATCCAGATGTTTTAGTTACTGGTAATTTCTCAGGTAATGTGAATTTTAAATTTTCAGGTTCCCTACCTGATGATTTTAGAACGGACAATGGAACCGAGGATGTGTTTGTTTTAAAATTCAATTTAAACAATCCGATATATTCTTGGGCAAGAACTTGGGGTAGTGTTAACGGAGACGCAGGAATTAAAATTAACGTGGATCAATATGGCAGTGTGTATACTTCTGGTGATGGAGGAGGATCTATGGATTTTGATCCAGATCCAGTTGCTGTGTTTAATGCCTCCGGAAATAGTTTTGGCAAGTCTGCAATACTATTCGCAACGTAATCCGGTTGAAAGGAGTAGCGCTCTAATTCTCTTTTGT
>ENA-OSET01003325-OSET01003325.1-sediment-metagenome-genome-assembly--contig:-NODE-3325-length-14895-cov-3.545013_pt1 | contig 14895 bp, 12 predicted proteins | sample MGYA00237882_ERZ534229 | MGnify/ENA primary metagenome ERZ534229 (study PRJEB26408, sample SAMN06266212) | sediment metagenome | isolation source: Hudson Canyon methane seep mesocosm | place... | reverse complement strand
TTTAATGAATTATTTCTATCGTCAATGCTTTCATAATAAGAGATTTCAGTATTAATAGGAGGGGCTATTCCGTTTTCAATAGTAGTCTTATCTAAGTTAAAAGCAGTAATGTTATCCGTATCAGAATTTGCAGCTGTATTATTACCATCTGCATCTAAAAAGTCATCACAAACTGGAGGTTGCACTGCGTCGTAAGGATTGTCTGGAGTTTGACCAATATTTATTTGCAATTCAACTAAATCTCTAGAGCAATTATTTTCTGTAATCACTTTAACATAGACGGATTGAGTAGTGTTTACTTGAACAGGATAAGAATTAGAATCAGTAATTAGGTTTATTCCATTGATGTCTTCATAATACTCATAAACAACATTTGTGGTCTCAGAGATACTACTTTCTGCTAAAGTTAAATTTACTGTTGGATTTGCATTTCCCGCAGCTATACATTGTTCTAATGTTGGATTTGGTTTTAAAATAGGTAAAGGATCTACAATTAATTCTAAGCTAGTGTTCGCATCATAACAATCGGTATTATCTTTATTTTCAACTCTAACAAATACAGTTTGTGATGTTGTAACAGAGTAATTGGTGTTTTTATCAATTATAGTAGTTGTGTCGTTATTTTCAGCACCGGCTTGCGTAGTATGATAACTTAGGTTGTATTGCGTTTTATCTAAAGTTCCAAAAATTTCATCATCTTTTGTATTTAGAATAAATGTGTTTATAATTTCATCAGTATCACTTCCACTTTCTAAATCATCGCATATTCTATATGGCTCTGCTTGAACAGGAATTGGTAAATCGTTAACTTCTAGAGTAAAATCAGTAATTTCAAAACAAGCATTTGGAGCATTTTTATTTTGCACTCTTGCATATATAGTTTGAGAACTAAATAGAGTTGGGTTTGTATAGTTTGTATTAGAAATTGAATTTTCTCCGGAAATTGCATTATTCTCGTCAACAAAGTATACCACATCAAAAATATCAGAATCTAGGCCATTTAATATTGCAGCGTCTTTTAATGATGATAAATCGAATGTATTAAATCCATCTCTATCTGTGTCACAGAAAAAAACATCTGCAGGTTTAGTTGCACTTGCAGTATCAAAGACCTCCATATCAAAATTACCATTAAACTCTGTAATGTTTCCACAGTCGTCAGTCAATTCAATTTTTAAAGAATAATTCCCAGTATTTGATTTTGTTAAATTGGTTAAAATTAATTGTTCTGTATTAGAAATCACAGTAGTGGCTATTCCGTCATCAAAAGACCATTCATAAGTAATATTACTTCCTGTAACTTCTGCAGGTACTATTGTTTTATCAGTACCTGTGCACAATTGTAAAGCCTGATTGTTAACTGAGGTATTTGTATCAGGATCAGTTATTTGAATTGGTAATAGTAAAGAAGATATAAATGGAGGAAGGCCTTGCGTGGCAAATCTACCATTTAGATCGATAGCATTTTTTGTAAATATAACCTCAGAAGCTATTTCTGTGGGGTTTTCAATAACATCTAAAAAAGGAGCATCTCCATTTGGATCTGCAGTATCATCAAAATCTTGATAAGCCAATGGAATTGTTGCATATATTTTCCCATCTGGTCCTAATTGCAACGCTCCCCTAAATCCACCCTGAGGGTAATCTTGACTTCCTGCAATTTGTTCATGGATAATGGTTTTAGAATCAGGAATATTATCTGCATTTAAATCAAACTGAAATAATTTATAATTTACAGCGGGATCATTTAAGTTACTTCTAAAATCAGAAACAGTTGAAACATATAACTTTTGTGAATCTATAGAAAATTCTACACCATAAGGTTGTCCGTCATCAAAACCTCCATCAGTTAAGATACTTGCGCTGGAATTGTCTACTTCTCCATTTTCATTATTGAAGTTATAAATTACAGCAAAAGTACTTTGGTTTGCAATAGCAAGTTTAGTGCCGTCAGGGGATAACTTTAAGTATCCTCTTCTTTCAGCAATGTTACTAATTTCACTTATTACAGGTGATGCGTTTACTCCAGAGGCGTCAATTTTAAAAGCATGAAAACTATTCTCCTCGGCAGAAACTACCCAATACGTATTACATTCTTTACCTCTTACAGCAGCAACTTTTTCGGTCCAACTATTAAAAAGACCACTGGATAAATCAGTAAAGAAAATTCCATCATTATTTTCGTCAATTAATTGACCATTTCCATTATTTAAAGAAATATCAATTGTATAATAGTTTAATCCTTTACCATCATCACCACTATTAAAATCGGGACCGTTATCAACCGTAAAAAGATAATAAATAGTTGTAGAGCCTGGTTTTGGAATTATCATACCAGATTGTGTACTTGAAGGATCTCCATTTAGATTATCAGCAAAATTACCATTAGTATAGGTCATTAAATCATGATTCTTATCAAAAACTCTAATCCCATCAGAATAAAATAATAAGTTTCCTTCAGAATCAGAGAAAGAAGAACAACCCTCTAAAGTGTTTAATTGTCCATCTGTAAGAGCGGTAGGAGGATTTGTACTAAAGTCTATACCAGCATTTTCCCCAAAATACCAAAAATTTGCTTCTTTTTGAGCAAATGAATTTATTGCAATAAAAAAAGTAAAAATAGAAAGTAATTTTTTCATTATTATATTATTCTTTTTGTGCTAACAAATATATTTAAAAAGAGTTGAAATTCATCTTTTTTAACACTGATAAAAAATCAAGTATTTTTTTATTTTCTTAAAAATGATGTAACAAATTAGATATTTTAACTACATATATTTAAAGTTATATTTCTTAAACTTGAAAAAAATAACGAAATTGCTTTTTCTAAAAATTGTTCAACCTTTAAAAACTTAAAAAATATGTCTGATGATTTTGATTTATTAGAAACAAATTCTAGTGAGAAAGCGGAAAAAGTAGATGTAAATTGGGGCAAAGCTATAGATTCTATGAAGTCTAAATTGGCCCAAGAAGACGATCCGCAATCGCGTCAAAAAATACTAAATGCTACATTAGATGATGTTGTACACATGGCAGAGAAAGATAGAACTACGCTTTTAGATGCCATAAAGGATTTAACAGACTATCAAGATGAAGTAGGTATTATGTTTGAGAAATTTTCTGCTTTAAATCCAACAGAACAAAAAGTTATAGATGACGCTCAAAAAGAATTGGAGAGAGCAAGAATTGAATTAGAAGATGCTAAAAATAAACCAGATAATTGGTGGAATAATCTTTGGGGAAGAAAATCTAAAATTAAAAAAGAAATACAGGAGTTTTCTGAAGCCGAAAAGGTTAGGGCTGGTGCCGATAATAAGGCAAAAGCAATGTTTCAAGAGCGTATTGAAAGTGCAGATATTCAAACTTTATTGAGTGAGCTATCTTACAAATCTCAGGCAGCAGTTTCTCGTCTTAAAAATAGAGAAGTAGAGATTAAAGAAGTAGAAGAAAAACTAAAAATAGCTATTGTTGAAGCTTCTAAAAATCATACCAAATCTTTAGAAAAGAAAAAGGAAATTGAAGGAAAGTTAGAAGAGCAATATGCATTATTAAAACAAGCACGTCAAGAATTGGATGAAATTGCAGATAAGCAATCTACTGAATATTCTGAAGCGATAGGTAAAGTAACGGCAATAGAACAAAAAGTAGAAGAACTTGAAGGGCTTAAAAATGCTTATACAACTTTGGCAGCCAGTAAAGATAGTTTTGTACACAAACATAATTTAACTATAAAAGTGTTAACTTCTTTGCGTTCTAATTTACAGACACATAGAGCTAAGTTAAAATCTGATACTGAAGAAAGGTTAAAATATTACGATGGTTATGTAGTTGCTTTAAAAGCAAGAACAGATCAAGAATTTGCTGGAATTTTAGAACATTTAGGTGTAAAAACTGATGAACATATTGGAGAAACTTTAGCTTCCATGCATTCTGCTAGCGCAAGAGCTCGTCAAGAAATGATGGATAATATTCCAGTTCACGAAAAAGTAATGAAAGGAGTGTATAGTACATATGCAGAAGCTTTGCATGAAATTAGAGAGAAAGATATAGATATTCAAAAGAATTTTGCAGATAGATACGGAATAGATATGAAAGAGATTTTTGAAGATTATTATAAGGCTGATAAAGCGGTTCCTACTTTAGAGAATATTCCTACAGAAAAACCTAAGACCGATAATTCTGATGATGATATGTTATCGTAAAATGTAGATAGTTCTTTATAGTGAATTAATCAATTTAGGATTTCAAGCCGCAATTTAGTCATGATAATTATTTATTAAAAATAGCATAAAAGCGAACTTAAAAATGATTCCAACTCCTTTAGATTCTGCTGTTTTAAATTCAAAAGAGCAATATGTATTCTATCATAAAATGGTAGATTTTGTGTTGAAAGAATTGATTGTAAGCATACAACAAGAAGCTTTATGTACTCAAAAGGAGCTAATTTTTTTCAAACAATATTCAGATTTGTTGCTGTATTCTATTGAAGCAATGCGAATTAAATATATGTATGATCAAGAAGATAATATGAAGGTTGATTTAACAGATTCTGGGTTTCCAAATTATTTAGAGTTTCGATTTTTATATAATGATTTAGAATTACGCAGCAATTATATAGATAAGTTACAAGATACATCAACATTAAAATCACAATTTTTAGATACGCTTTTACGAAAAAGACAACTAATAAAAAAGAAAGATTTATTCAAGGCATCATCTATTATTTATTATACTTCTATTGATAAAAAGCTTATTTTCAATCGATTTGTACAAGGTAAAATATTGGAGGGTCCAGAAAATGCCAATTATCAATATATAACAAGTTGGAGTTTTTATGATGTAAGTCACAACAGGCCTTTTGTCTGTTTCATGTATTTTGATTTTGATGGAAAAGACGCAATTAAAGAGAAAGAAAAAATATATCAAGTATTAAAAGAAAGTGCAGATAGAGAAATGCCTTTAGACACAATGGCTTATAATATTGATAGAAAGTTAGAAGATATTCGTCCAAAGCATATAAAAAGGATAGATTTAGGACCTTTACACAATGTTTTTGCAAAAGACGAAAATGAAATAACGCATGCCATTTTAAAAGCAATAGCAGATAAAACAGTAACATTAGATGCTTATGCATTATCATTAAAAATCGATGAGGTTTTCTCTAGAGATACTTTTACAGAAGGTGGTTTTTTTACAAAGCAAACCATGCAAAAATGGAGTAAAGTTGTAAAAGAACAATATCTTTTTGCGCCACATAGAGTTATCCAATTGCTGCACAATCAAGTACCAAGAGCTTTAGATAAACTTGATAAAGAACCTGTTTTAATGGCAGATTTGAAATAAAAACAAGTTTATACTCTTAATCGTAGTGTGTAAAATGCTAAATGAAACAGAAAACTGAATACTAAAAAATGAACCATAATTCCACTTTTCCAATACATCAAAATGAATTAGATATGCTTCGTAACGAAGCTTCAAATTATATAAAATCTGTTCAATGGGAACAGGGAAATAAGGCAAAAAGTCGCGAAAAAGAAGCCAAAAATGATTCTATTTTGCTGTATTTATCAAGAGCAAATAATGGCAGTAATGTTGAAGTAACTTCAGTTTCAAAAACTATTTTAGCTTTAAAAAAACGATTGTTACCAGATTCAATTGCAATTCCTGTAAATTTAAATCAAACTTTATTTGCCATTCAAGAAGGTTTAACTTTAGGGATTTGGATTAAAGATGCCTTTTATGACGCGTCTGGTTTATCATCATTAAATGAGAAAAAAACAGCTTTAGATTCGTCAGGAAAAAGAGAATATGAAAGTAAATTACAAACAGCAACAGCTTTTCAGTTATTTGCAACTTCCTACAAAATCCTACATGATTTAAAATCCTTTGCCTCTGATGATTTATCAGTAATGAAACAAAAGTTTGCAGGTATTCCAGAAGTATCATTTTTATCACCATTAAAAGGAATATCATGTGCTTTATTTTATTTTGATAAATATTTAGGACACCCAGAAATCATAAAATCAGATAAAGATGTAGTGGATTTTACAGTAGTATATTTTGAAGCTCTAATTGATGAAATTCAACTTCGTAAAAGTTCTTTAGAATATACAGAAACCATTGTTGATAGAACTTACAAACTAGAAAAATCAGATTTTGCAGTTTCTGGTTGGGAAAACGTTTTTCAAGGAACTGCCAAAAGTGTTGCGTTCAATAAAATTCAGTTCGAGCAAATTGTTGGTAATAAAGATGCAAAACATTTTGCACGCAGATTAACAGAAAGAATGTTAAGTTATGATTTTGAATCCCAGAAAAATCCATTTCAAGAATTAGGAGGTTTTATGCCTGTTTTTATGGGATATGGAATTCCAGGAACAGGAAAATCAATGTTAATTGCAGCAATTGCAACCCGTTTAAAAGAACATTGCGACCATTTAGACATTCCGTTTTTATTTCATCCAATGCCAGATACTTTAATCAGTACCTTTCAAGGAGGAAGTGCAGAAAAAATGGTAGAATGGATGAAACCAATGCAAGATCCAACAAAAATTATTTTTGCACCAATTGATGATGCAGAAAATAATTTACAAGAAAGAACAGCACATGGAGTTTCAGCCGGAGTAAAAGAAGTTATTGGAGTTTTCTTGAGATACACAGAAGGAGCTTACGCTGTAAATTATGGAAATGCTGCTGTAGGTTTATTTACAAACTTACCAGAAATGTTAGATAAGGCAGTTATTTCTAGAGTACAAGGTCGTTTTAAAATTGATGGAGCAAGAACAGAACACGACTTTTTAGATCAAGATTATATTTGGTGGAAAAATTTTGAGAAAACCATACCAGATTTTGTGAACATGCAAAATCCAGATCAATATAAATTTTTAAAAGACCAAGGTTTAGCAAAAAATATGGGAGATATTTTAAATGCTGTTGAAAAACCTTCAGAAGAAAGAGTTTTAGAAGCTTATGACAAAGCAATTCAAAAACATAAAACCAATGAGCATTTATTTTTTGCACATTTATATAAAGAAATACAAAATATATTTCCATTCTTTTCCTCACGTGATGTGAGAAATATTCAGTCTGCAATTTCGTTAAGATTAACAGATTTTGATTTAGAGCAAGACTGGTTTGTTAATCCTGAACTTTATTTCAAAAAAGATTATGAAACAAAACTGAATATGTTACAAGAATTGATGAAGGCCAATATGAAAGGTTTAGATTTTGCTGAAGTTAGAAGGCAAGAAGTTGTGCGCTATTTAGATAATGTAGCAACAATTGCAGATACAGATTTTAAACGTAAAGTAGATGCGAGAGTAAATCAATTAAATATAGATTTAGAAGCTAGAAGAAATTTTGAAAATGAAAATTAAAAATCAAATTCAAAATGTGACCTCAAAAGTAATTTCTAATTTTTGGGGGAAATTAGAACAAGTCAGTTTCGATTTTACGTTTCAAAACGGAAAAACAGAACGACTAAAACATGAAGTTTATGGTAAAAATGATGGCGTTGCTGTTTTACTATATAATCCATCATCAAATAAAGTAATTTTATCCAAACAATTCAGAATTCCTGTTTATGTTGCAGGCGTTAAAAATGGATTTTTGATAGAGGTGGTTGGTGGAGCTATAGACGAAAATGAATCGCCAGAAGCCACTGTAATTCGAGAAACTAAAGAAGAAGTTGGTTATCGTATTGTAAATCCTAAAAGAGTAGGAAAAGTTTTTTTATCTCCTGGCTTAATGAAAGAGCAAGTGCATTTGTATGTTGCAGAATATTCAGAAAAAGATAAAATTGCTTTAGGAGGTGGATTAGCATCAGAAAGCGAAGAAATTGAAGTTTTAGAAACAAATTTTTCTGATGCTTTACAATTGATACAAAGCGAAGAAATTATTGATGCAAGAACAATTATGTTGTTGCAATATTTACAGATTAATAAACTATTATAATGAGTGATTTAAAAGACATACAAAAGCAAAAAGAAAGTAAATATAATTTACAAGATTATTTGTCTTTAGGCTATATATATTTATTAGTTTTAGGTGTTTTCAATCAAGCTATTTATTATAAGTTTTTAAATATCAATATACTAGAGTATTCCTCAATTTTAGATGTTTTAATAAGTCCTATTTCAATAATTACAGGAGATTTAAAAATTGCTGCAGCATTAATATTTGCAGTTTTATTTGGTTTATTATATAAAATAATATTGCCCAAATATTACAATTGGTTATCAAAAAAAGAGAAATATAACACTGGGAAAAATAAAGAAAAAATTGAAAAATCTTTAGCGGGTGTAAAATCAAATGGATTTACTTTTTTCATAATAGGATTAATGGTTTTTTCTGTATTTATCGGTTTGGGTACGGGAAGAGGAAGCAAAGTAAAAAGTAAAATAGATAATGATGAAATAAAATTATCTCATGAAATTATTTTTCAAGATAACACCTCAAAACATGTAACTATAGTTGGTAAAAACAGCTTAAATGTTTTTTATGTATTAAAAGGGAAAAAAGAGGTTACCATTGTTCCTATTGAAGGAAATGTAAAGTCTATAGAAAAATTAAAAAAAGAGTAATTAGTAAATGCAAAAACTAGAAAAAGCCAATTTATACAGAAACGAACTAATTCCCATTAATGGAAAATTAGTAGAACGCTATAATAAGTGTTTGGTAAAGTTAGGTTTTACAGAAACTAACTTAACTTCATTTTCTATTGATGGTATTGGTTGGAGCCCAGAAATTGCTGAAGAAAAAAAGGAAATTTTTTACTTAAATAATGGAGAAGCAAATCCACATGCAATTTTAATAACGCCCTTACAAAAAGGGTTGCCTATTTACAATCCATATCATTCTTTTGATACAGAATTGATGAAATTAGTATTTAGAACACATCAAAAAAAGATTCAAAATATTACAAGAGATTCTGCAATTTGTATCGATTTTGATCAAAATATAGATGTGTTTTATGAGCCCTTAGATGTTTTAAAATACGAAGAAATCACAATTAAATTTCATTTGATTGATAACCTTAAAAAAGCAAAGAAAGCACAATTAAAACTCATTGAAATATTTAAAAAAGATACTAATTTTATCGATGAAAATATTCATCAACAATTATTAACTTCAGCTAAAAAGTATGGCGATTTAAGACAACGAAATATTAATTTTGATGCTATTATTTACACATCAGATTCTTTTTATACCAGAGCTTTTGGCGGAATTTTTGTTTTAAGGAATTTTATAAAACCTATTTTAGTTTTTCAAAATGATGAAGCTTATAAAGAAGCAATAAATGACACTACTCACGATGTATTGATGTTTCATATTTCGCAATCAGAATTGATAGAACAGCTTAAAGATCATTTTATTATTGAATGTAATTTGGCTAAAGAAGTGAAAACAGAGCGTTATAAACGCATTAAAAAATTTATTTTTGGTGAACTTTTAAAAGAAACACGTCATCCTGTGAATGATATTTTAGAAGACAAAATGTTGTTTAAAAGTTATCTGAATAAAATTGATATAAAATCACGTAAAAAAGTGATGAGTGTAGAACGTTACTTAGAGAAAAAAGCAACAAATAGTGATGTAAAAATAAAGGATATAGTTGATGAGGAATTCTATTTTGCGTTGCACAAACCACATTCTTCTTTAAGACCAAATCATCAAGATTTAATTTGGAAATTGTTAACTAATATTTCATCAAAAGATGTTTTATTTTGGTATTGGTATGACAAAGAAGATTTTTATAAAAATTTCAAGAATTGGAATGAAACCAAAAAAGATTGGGTTATAGAAACAATTTGTAACAATTTTTAATAAAATTAGACTAATTTTATATAAGACATCAAACAACTAAAAGAATGACATTAGAACTTATTGTATTTATAGCATCCATTTTATTTGGAGCAGTTATTTTTTGGAGAGAATCTCAAGGAAATAAAATGTATCGTTTTTTTAACAAATTAATGAATTCCAAAGAATTGCAAATGGACACTGCCGATAAAAAAGGGTTTGTATATCAGCAGTCTTTTTTATTAAGACTCGTTTTTATTACTGCTTTATTTTTGGTAGCTATTGTAATTACTAAATTCATAATACCAATAGATTTGGCCACAATTTCGTTATTTACTTCTATGATTTTTGGAACATTATTAGGAACATATTTAGCCAATTTTATTTTTAAATCATCAGCGGTTATTGAGGAGCAATCAGATAGTTTAGAAGATACATTTCAGGATGTCATCGAAAAAGGAAAAGATTTTATAGAAGACTTAAAAAGCGAAGAGCAGCGGGCTGCAGAGAATATTAAAGAAGAAATTCAAAAGCCAAAAGAAAATGAAAAGAGTGCGCGAGAACGTTTAAAAGATAAAGGATTTTTAAAGTAAAATCGTGATGCTAAATTTGGTTGTTATACAATAATATTTAAACAGATTAAAATGATAAAAAGTTACTGGCAAAAAGGAAGTAAACAGAAAAGGAGAGTACTTTTTTACGGTATTATTCTTTTGGGGTTATTGTTTTTTTTGAGAGACGATTATCAACCAGTATTATTATTTTTTAGAAAGTTTATATTCATCATTTTACTATGTTTTACAATCTTATTTTTTGGATTGAGAAGTTTTAGAAAATCTGCAAGTTCATTAAAAAGAATCGGTATTTTGTTCTTTTTAGGTATAATATTTAGTGCTTTTTATTTCGTGGGTTTTCATTTAAATATGTACGATTATATGAAAACATACAATGTTTTCAATAATTTAAATCGTTATGAAATTGTAGAATTACCATTAACACAAAACGAAAGAATTCAGCCTTTAAGAAACATTTTTTCTATGGCAAATGAATCTGTTGGAGAAACGAAAGACGTTTCTTTACCGCACTTGGTTAGAGTAGATGGCAATAATCAATGGACAATGGCAATACAACCTACAGAAAAATATTACTGGCAAGGTTTAAAAGACAATACAGAAGAAGTTTTTTCGGTATCAAGCACAACACCTTTTCCTCGTTTTTCAAACGAAAACAGAATACCTGTAACCTTTTCAATTGGCGAATCTCTAAAATTTAGTAGAAACACCTATAATGCTGTTGTACAGCGTTTAAACCCTTGGATGTTATTCAATTACCAACCAAGTGACACCTATTACATGAAAAATGATAAAGGTGCTTGGGTGCAAGTAGTTAGCTTAATTAAATGGAAAGGATTCTTTTTTCCATATCCAAGTTTTGGTGGCGTTATGATTGTGGAAAATGGCGAACACTCTTGGACAGATTATTTAGAAAGAATTACTATTGGTAAAGGAACATTTATTGCTCCTGAAGAAATGAAAAACTATCAATTTTTAAGAAAGCAAAATACATTAGCAGAAAGTGTATCGCGTTTGCAAGCAGAAAGTCTTAAGTTTTTAGGAGGTTTTTCTGATCCTTTACCTTGGAATATGAAAAGTGCAGTTAAAATTCCCACGGCTCCTTTAGATCAAAACTCACAGCCATATGTAACCGATTTAGATTTTTCTGACACCAAGATTGGTGCGTATAATGGTTTGTATCATTGGTTTGGTTTAGAGCCAGTTGGAGAAGAAAGAACCAGTTTAAGCTACAGTGTTTTTATACCTGCAGACGGTACAAATAAGCTCTATTATTACGATCATGCCTCTAAAAAACAAGGTTATGCAGGCGTATCTGCAATGCCTTTAAAAGTTAAGGAATCTAAAAAGGAATACGATTGGAATTCTAATACTCCAGTAGAATTTAGACCTTATATTAAGAATATTGCGGGTAGAAAACGTATGTTTTTTCTCTGCACAATTTCTACCATAAGTACTGACAATCCAGAGCAGTTTGATGGCGCTGCAACACCAGATTTAGCATTAGTAGACAATGAATACAGAGATGTTGTTTGGATTAATGCCAAAAAACCAAGTACTTGGAATGAAGAGGTATACATACAACTCAATGAAGCTTGGAGAACAAGTGAAAATCACAATATCTATTTCGAAAAAGAAAAAACGGTAATGGAACAGAATCGTCAAATTTTAGATTCTATAAAAATGATTTCTAAACAAGAAAAGGCTAGTAAAGAAATTATTCGTTTACAAAGTCAAATTGATTCTATTAAAAGAAACCAGTAGTTTATGTATTTGCAGCTGTTTCCAGCTTTCACTACTCGCTTTTTTTAAGGCTGAAATAAATTCAGCATTAAAAAAGAGCTCAAACAGGTCGTTCAATCTGGGCTAATCTTGTTTATCAACTTCAATTCTTAACTTTTACTTTAGTACAATTAAAAATTTTTAGCAAACTACAATCAAATGTTAAATATTTCCTTGGATTTATTTTCCTTGGTAAATAAAATTAAAATTTGTAAATTTGTACCCTAATAAAAATATTGACATGGCCTTTTTTAGAGGCTTATCTAATAGTATCAAATAGAAAATTTATAAATAATGAAAAAAATATTAGCATTCGCAGGTAGTACAAGTTCAACTTCAATAAATAAAGAACTAGCAAGTTTTGCTGCAGAAAACTTAGAAAATACAACTTTTGATATTATCGATTTAAGAGATTTTAATATACCAATTTATAGCCAGGATGAAGAAAAAGAAAATGGTTTACCAGAAGGTGCAAAACGATTTTCTGCTTTATTTGAGCAATATGATGGTTTTATTTTGTCCTTAGCAGAACACAATGGATCTTATGCAGCAGCTTTTAAAAATATATTTGATTGGAGTACAAGAGTAGAGAAAAACTTTTTTAGAGACAAACCATTATTATTAATGGCAACATCTCCAGGAGGTAGAGGTGGAGCAACGGTTTTAAATACGGCAGCAACATCTTTTCCTCATATGGGGGCAAAATCGATAACTACATTTTCTTTACCAGGTTTTTATGATAACTTTAAAGAAGGTAAAATTATAACTGATGAATTTGCATCAATATTAAAAGAAAAAGTAAACGAATTTGAAAACTCTTTATAATTTAAAATTATGAAAATAACTTTATACGGTAAACGTGGTCATGCATATACAGTGGCTTTTAAGAATTTTCTAAACTCTACAGATGTTCCTTATGTGTATAAAGATATTTCAAAAGATATAGATGCAAGAGAGCATAGTAAAATATTGTACGGAGGAGTTGCAAAATTTCCAACGTTGTTTGTTGATGAACAGGTATATTTAACACCAACAACAGATGAGTTTAATAAAATTATGCAAGATTTAAATTTAAGAGCTTAAAAGATGGGTGATATTTCAAAGGATATAAAATCAAGTTTTAAGAGTAGTAAAGTAAAGGCTTTAATTAATATTAAATACACCTCTAATTGGTTAAATAGCAAAGAAAATGATTTTTTTAAACCTTATGGAATCTCACCTCAACAATTTAATATCTTAAGAATTTTACGAGGGGCAAAAGAAAGAATAAAGGTGCAACTTGTAAAAGATAGAATGATAGAAAGAGCACCTAATGCAACCCGTTTAATGGATAAATTGTGCGATAAAAATTTAATAGAAAGAGAGCGTTGTGAGCATGATAGGAGAGTGGTTTACGTAAAAATAACCAATCAAGGTTTAGAATTATTATCTACTATTGATGACAATAAGAATCTTTCATTTTTAGAAAATTTAACCAATAAAGAAGCCGAAATTTTAAGCAACCTATTAGATAAAATTCGATGAAGCTATAACCTCTAAAGGTTTTTGAGGTTAATTTAAAGTCACGTTTTTTTAACCTATTATTTTCCTTGGAAAATAAATTGGAATTAGTAATAATTAATGTTAAATAAGAGATAAAAATTACTGAATGTATCTTTTTTAGATAAATGAATGATTTTAAATTTTTATGAAAAACTTTGTTAGTCAACAGAATAAGAAATGATTACATATAAAACAATACAAAATAGTACAGCAAGTCCTTTAGTGAACATGGGGCCAATAAGGCTGCGTCAACCTTTACCTTCTGAAGGAATAGAAAATGTAGATCCATTTTTATTATTGCATCATTATGGGCCTTACGCAATTTCAGAATTTAATAATCCTTTTGATTTAGGTCCTCATCCTCACAGAGGTTTTGAGCCAATCACTTTGCTGTTTAAAGGGGAACAGTTACACAGAGATTCTCTAGGAAATGAAATGATAGTAAAAGCCGGTGGTGTACAATGGACAACTGCAGGTCGTGGAATTATTCATGCAGAAGCACCAACTAAAGCATTTGTAAAAAATGGAGGTGATTTAGAAGGAATTCAGTTGTGGTTGAATTTACCAGCAAAGGATAAAATGATAACACCAAATTATCAACATTTAGAAGAGGAACAAATCCCCAAAATTTTTTCTAAGGATAAAAAAGTACGCTTAAATGTAATAGCAGGCCATCAACAAAACGAAGTTGGTTTGATAAAAACACAAACCCAAGTAAATGTGTTTACGGCCAATGCTAACGAAAATGGTGAAATGAAAGTTGAGATTCCAGAAAAACATCAATCTTTACTCTATTTGTTAGATGGAGAAATAGTAGTCAACAATACTGAAGTTTTGAAAAAAGGAAAACATCAAATGGTAACTTTTAATAAAGATGGAAATACTATCAAGTTTAAAGCGAAAAAAGAAAGTACATTATTGATTCTTTCAGGAGTACCAATTAACGAAAAAGTAACACAATACGGCCCTTATGTGATGAATACACAAACAGAAATATTAGAGGCAATGCGCGATTATCAACAAGGTAAAATGGGATTTTTATATTAAATAAGAAGGATGATATCTCTTTTTAAGATTTTTCAAATTTAATCTTCTATAAAACAAAACAAAAAAATGAAAAAAATAATTCATAAAGCAAATACAAGAGGCCTTGCAAATCATGGTTGGTTAAAATCTTTCCATACTTTTAGTTTTGCATCTT
>ENA-OSET01003324-OSET01003324.1-sediment-metagenome-genome-assembly--contig:-NODE-3324-length-14902-cov-11.278314_pt1 | contig 14902 bp, 16 predicted proteins | sample MGYA00237882_ERZ534229 | MGnify/ENA primary metagenome ERZ534229 (study PRJEB26408, sample SAMN06266212) | sediment metagenome | isolation source: Hudson Canyon methane seep mesocosm | place... | reverse complement strand
GTCCAAGTCTCAGTCATAGTTGCTAAAATAATGAAATTTTACAGCCTTATCTCAGACTTGTGTGTAAGGAGATGGATTTATAGAGTGAATTTTTATTGAGAACTTATTTTTCTTAGGTTTCATGTTTTTCGAGGCTCCCGTAAGTAGTTATAGCTCTTATTGTGTGGCGCGAATGATATTTTTAAAACATGCCCATTTATATTTAAAAAATAATTATGCGCATAGTATTTATTAAGATCTGAAAACGCATACATGTCTTTGCAAGTATTTTTAATATTTTGATGTTGCTCTTTGGGTACGGGATAGGTAAACGCTAACTTATCTATTATTATTTTAGGGGTTCCAATAAAGGTGATTTTGTATCTACCTAGCCCCTTACCAAGGTCTACATCATTAACAAAAAATTCCTTTTCTTTAGTTTTATAATCACCTGATTTATTACTATATTGTTCTTCTAACTCTATTGTTATATCGTTCGGGGTCTTATCACCCATTCCCTTGGCGGGCTTAACCTTTTGCTTTATAGTAATCATTGGATAGGAAGAGATAGGCTGTATTTTTTACAGAGAAATTAGTATTTATAATTATTATGCTGCGTCTCTATCGGCAATTTTTTTAGATATCCATTCTAAAATTTCAGACTCAATCCAGCCGGAAGCCCGTGCGCCTAACTTTATTTGCTTGGGGAATTGCTGTGATGCAATTAATTGATATATGCCTGAACGGCTAAGACCTGTTACTTTTATGACTTCTGGAAGTCTTAAGATTACTACGCCCATTTGAAACACCTTGGTTCGTTAAAAGATGCATTTAATTATCTAGACTTCTCAACTTTTATTCTAAGTAAATATACTACCCACTATATTTATTCTGGAATACTTCCCTTTTCCCATGTATTAGGTAGCCCCTTCACACCTGCTGACTTTAAATTTTGGTTGCATGCATTAATGCTGGCAAACTTATGTTTATGTGTTAAAAATTCAATTGCCTTATCCATGCTAATCGGGGCAATATGCTGTTGTTTATTAGGGCAATAGTAGCCCTCTACTAACTGTTCAAACTCATGTTTTATTCGACGCTTATTAAACTTACACCTTTTCACCCCCTTTACTATTAACTCAAATATATGCAAAACCTCTCTATTCCTTTTTGCAGGTGTAAGTCTGCTATCCTTAAGAATTTTAATAGACTCATTCCATTTCTTTAACATATCATTTTGCGCTTTCCATAATGAGTCCCTTTCTGATTTGAGGGCAGGGTAATCTTCTAATATATTTAATAACTCTTTTATTTCACCTGCTGACAGCTCAATGCTGTATTTGATACCATCATAAGGCGGCTGAATTTTTGGGTATATTAGGTTTAGTATTTGCTCATTTGATGGCGATTCTTTAGGGTAGCCAGCTTTATGCCTGTACTGTTTGATATTGTTACAGACTTGAATCTTTAGTTTTTCAAACAAATTAGCAGTCATCACTTTAACCTGCCTTTTTAAAGTCACCAATGATTACATTATTACCACTGGTCATACTCTCAAGAAGGTTTGACCAGTCCTGCATAATGACAATGCGTTCATTTAAGTATTCGGCCCTGTTATAAGCGGCTCTTACTTTGTTGCTTTCTGCATGTGCAAGCTGTCTTTCAATCGCATCACGGTTATAACCCATTTCATTTAAGATGGTTGATGCTGTTGCTCTAAAGCCGTGAGCTGTTGCTCTTGAATGGTAACCCATGCGATATATGCCGTAAAGTAAGGTGTTATTGCTAATTGGTTTCTTTGGGTTTCTGATTCCTGCTAATACATAGTCGTATTGGCCGTTGATTTCTTTTAATTGCTCAAGTATCTCAATTGCTTGTTTTGATAGAGGGACTATATGCTCTGCTTTCATTTTCATGCGTTCGGCTGGGATAATCCACTGTTTGGCTTCAAAATCAAACTCACTCCAAACGGCTTCCCTAAGTTCCTTGGTTCTAATAAAAGTATGAATCAATAGCTGTAATCCAAGCTTACTAGTGATATGACCATCGTATTTTTCCAAATCAGATAGAAAGGCAGGTAATTCCTTTTTGCTTAACGCCTTGTAATGTTCTTTTTTAGGTGTTGTTAATGATCCCTTTAAGTCAGTGGCTGGGTTACGCTGACAAATCCCCGTTGCTATTCCATAGGTAAATACTGCTCCGCATCGTTGCAAGACACGTTGAGCCACTTCTAGTGCTCCACGATTTTCAATTTTTCTTAACGCGAATAGTAGAATAGGGGCTGTAATTTCATTAATGGGCTTGTTTCCAAGTGATGGAAATATATCTTGTTCAAAAGACCTCGTGACTTTGTCAGAATGTATTTTGCTCCATTGCTTTCGTTTTGTAGCAATCCATTCACGAGTCACAACCTCATAAGAATTATTTGATAGTTCAAGTCGTTTGAGCTTTTGCTCTTGTTTGTCTTGAGTTGGATCAATGCCTAAGTGAATGAGTTTTTTTGCTTCATCTCTGGCAAGTCTTGCCTGTTTTAATGAAACATCAGGGTAAACACCTATGGCTAGATTTTTCTCTTTACCCAAAAAATGATATTTCAAGCGCCAATACTTTCCAGAATTTGGCTTTACTAGCAAATAAAGACCCTTTTCGTCAGCGATTTTATATTGCTTGTTTTTCGGTTTGAGTGCTTTTACTTTCTGGTCTGTGAGCATTTGGGGGTACCTGCGGAGGGGGTATGGAAAAAGTACCCCTAAATATACCCCCATTTAGTGCTAGATTGCAATGGATTTGCTTGGACGTTAAAAACCATTAGGCATAAAAAAACCAGCTATTATGCTGGCTTAATGTACGTTCTAGGACGTTTATGACTCTTTCTATGGTACCGAGGGCCGGAATCGAACCGGCACTTCCGAAGAAACCGGATTTTGAATCCGGCGTGTCTACCAGTTTCACCACCCCGGCATAGAAGAGCTGACAATTATATTTAATTTCTTTTTATATTGCTAGAAAATTCTAATAAAATAGCGGTTTTCCTTTAAAAGCTCGGTGAAGCGCTTGTGTTGATTGTATGAAGAAAAGTGATTTTAATTATGATTTACCTGATGAGTTAATTGCTCAACAGCCATTGGCAGAGCGTAGTGCGAGCCGGTTGTTGTGTTTAGATGGCAGCAGTGATGCGATTGATGATCGGCAGTTTACTGATTTATTAGCGCTACTTAATGCTGATGATTTATTGGTTTTAAATAACACTAAAGTGATTCCGGCGCGTTTATTTGGGCATAAGCAAAGCGGTGGTAAGGTCGAGATTCTTATAGAGCGAGTTTTAAATGACCGTGAAGTGCTGGCACATATGCGATCTAGTAAGTCTCCTAAGCCGGGCGCGATTATTAGTTTGGATGCAGGGTTTCAATGTGAGTTATTAGGTCGTGAAGATGATTTATTTCATTTAAGGTTTTTAGGTGAGCAGACTTTAGAGGAGATTCTGGAGGCTGTGGGTCACATGCCTTTACCGCCTTATATTGACCGTGCAGATAATGAGAATGATCAGAGTCGCTATCAAACTGTTTTTGCGGAGCAAAGTGGTGCGGTTGCGGCGCCTACTGCGGGCTTGCATTTTGATGATGCCATGATGGCTAAAATTAAAGCTAAAGGGGTGCAAATTGCTTTTGTGACGTTACATGTGGCTAGCGGTACCTTTCGTCCTGTAAAAGTGGATAACTTGGCTGAGCATATTATGCATAAAGAGTTTTTTGATGTGCCAAGTAATACGGTTCACGCTGTACAGAGTACGAAAGCGAAAGGGGGGCGGGTGATTGCCATTGGTACGACTGCAGTTCGTTCTTTAGAGTCGGCTTCACAATCTGGGGAGTTGCAGGCGAGCTGTGGGGATACGAATTTATTTATTACACCAGGCTATACCTTTAAAACGGTCGATGCGATGGTCACCAATTTCCATTTACCAGAATCTACTTTGTTGATGCTGGTGTCTGCGTTTTCAGGTTATGAGCGCATTAAGAAGGTGTACCAGCATGCGATTGCTGAAAAATATCGTTTTTTTAGTTATGGTGATGCGATGTTTTTACAAAGATTCAAAGCTTAATATGACCTATTAAAAGCAGCTAGACATATAATACCAGTCCCAATAATTTTATTTTAACCTCCTCACTCAAACCTTCTCCAGCAGGAGAAGGAATAACAGATGAACTTATTGGGATGGGTATAATGCCTTGATAAGTCAATTTCTTAAACTAAGCTACAATCATTACGATTTTTTCATTTGGACGACATGTTAAATAAAGACGCTATTTTTTCACCTAAAGTTCCACATAAAATAAAACAGCCCATTTGTTGGACGGGGTTAAAAGGTTGTGCGGATTCATTAGCTATTGCAACGGCGATTAAAAATGAATCTCGGCTGTTTGTGGTGCTTACGCCTGATTCACAAACGGCCTTACGTTTTGAGCATGAGTTGTCTTTCTTTTTGCAGGATGAGTTTCCTATTTTACGTTTCCCTGATTGGGAGGTTCTGCCTTATGATGTCTTTTCTCCTTTACCGGAAATTGTTTCTGAACGCTTAAAAACATTAGCGTCATTACCTGAAGTGACGCAAGGTGCATTGGTTTTATCTGTGCCGACTCTAATGCATCGTTTAGCACCCCGAGATCATGTGTTAGCGAACTGCTTTTCTTTGCAGGTGGGCAGTGAGTTTAATTTAGAGCTAAATCGAATTAAGCTGCATGCAGTAGGCTATCAGTGTGTTTCTCAAGTGATTCAGCATGCTGAATTTGCAGTGCGTGGCTCGATTATTGATTTATTTCCGATGGGGAGTAAATATCCATTTCGTATTGAACTGTTTGATCAAGAAGTTGAGTCGATTCGAACCTTTGATCCGGAGACCCAGCGTTCATTAGAAAAAGTTGATGAGATTCAGTTGTTTCCTGCACGAGAATTTCCTTTTTCTGATCAAGCCATTAATCATTTTCGTCAGGCATTTCGAGAGGCTTTTCCTGATAATTACCAGGATAATACTTTATATAAGGATGTTAGTAAGGGGGTTACTCCTAGCGGAATTGAAGCCTATTTGCCGTTATTTGATGAGCAGACGGATACTTTATTTGATTATTTGCCTGCAACTACTGCCTTTGTTTTACCTGAGGTTTTAGAACAGTCGGCACAGCAATTTGTTGATGAGGTGGATGAGCGTTTCCAGCAGCGTAAGTATGATTTAGAACGGCCTTTATTAGCACCTGAATTATTGTATTTACAGCAGGCTGAATTTATTGAGCATATTGATAAGTTTCGGCGTGTCTATTTGGCGCAAACATCTGAAAGTTCCGTATGGGAAGGTGAAAGTGTTGCGTTGCCAGAGGTTAGTATTGATGCTCGATTGAAAGAGCCCGCAAGTCGATTAAAAGCCTTTGTAGCTAATAGTGAAAGTCGTGTTTTATTTGTTGCGGAAACGGCAGGGCATAGAGAAGCGCTGATTGAGAAGTTACGTGGCTATAAGATTAAAGCTAAGCAAGTTGATTCGTGGGGCCAATTTTTAGCGTGTGATGATTCGCCTTGCATTGTCGTTGCTTCTTTAGATCATAGTTTGTATCTGCAACATGCTGGCTTATCTATTATTACCGAAAGTCAGCTGTTGGGTGATAGGGCTCAGCAGAGGCGTAGACGTAAAAAATCAGCAGCTCGTGAGCTTGAAAAAATTGTTAATAACCTTAATGAATTGACGGTGGGGGCACCGGTTGTTCATCAAGAGCATGGTGTGGGGCGTTATTTAGGGTTACAGGTTTTAAAGTTTGGGGATATTGATGCTGAATTTCTAACCTTAGAGTATGCCAATGAAGATAAGCTATATGTCCCTGTCTCATCATTAGAAGTGATTGGGCGTTATACGGGGGTTAACCCTGATACGGCTCCTTTACATAAGTTGGGTGGAGACCAATGGAGTAAAGCGAAGAAAAAGGCGTTAGAAAAAATTCATGATGTGGCTGCTGAATTATTAGATATTCATGCAAAACGGGCATTGAATAAAGGCCATGCTTTTGCTTATGAAGACAAAGAATATTTAGCATTTGCCGATGCTTTTCCATTTGAAGAAACGCCCGACCAACAAACCTCCATTGATAGCATTCTTGATGATATGCGTTCTGGGCAACCGATGGATCGAGTGGTGTGTGGTGATGTGGGCTTTGGTAAAACAGAAGTTGCCATGCGAGCCGCCTTTATTGCTGCGCAAAGTGGCCGACAAGTGGCTGTTTTAGTGCCAACGACTTTGTTAGCACAGCAGCATTTTCAAAATTTTAGAGATCGTTTTGCCGATTGGCCATTTAAGGTGGAGGTGTTATCCCGTTTTGTGAGCCCCAAAAACCAGAAAGCCATTCTTGTAGAGTTAGCTGAAGGTAAAGTCGATATTGTTATTGGTACACATAAGCTATTGTCTAAAGATATCAAATATGATGATTTAGGGTTAGTTATTATTGATGAGGAGCATCGTTTTGGGGTGCGCCAAAAGGAGCATTTTAAAGCGATTCGTCAAGAAGTGGATTTGTTAACACTAACAGCAACACCCATTCCACGAACTTTAAATATGGCGATGGCAGGCCTGCGTGATGTTTCCATTATTGCAACCCCACCACCAAACAGACACTCTATAAGAACATTTATTTCTGAATGGATTGATTCATTAGTTAAAGAGGCTTGTCAGCGAGAAATTAAGCGCGGTGGGCAGATGTACTTTTTACATAATGACGTTAAATCGATGGATAAAATGGCGCGAGAATTAGAACGCTTAGTTCCTGAAGCGCGTGTAGAAATTGCGCACGGGCAAATGCCTGAGCGTGAGCTTGAACGGATTATGTTGGATTTTTATCATCAGCGTTTTAATGTACTACTAAGTACGACTATTATAGAAAGTGGTATTGATATACCGACGGCGAATACTATTATTATTAACCGTGCAGATAAATTAGGCTTGGCGCAGTTGCATCAATTACGTGGCCGGGTAGGGCGCTCACATCATCGTGCTTATGCTTATTTTATTACACCCCCTAAAGCTTTAATTAGTAAAGATGCTGCTAAACGCTTAGATGCATTGGAGACTTCAGGTGAATTAGGCGCAGGCTTTTTATTATCAACCCATGATATGGAGATTCGTGGAGCGGGTGAGTTGTTAGGTGATGGTCAAAGTGGACAAATTCAGGAAATTGGATTTACGTTATATACGGAGTTATTAGACCGTGCAGTAAAGGCATTAAAATCAGGTGAACAGCCTGAGTTGGATGCGCCGATGCATGTGGGCACAGAGGTTGATCTGCAGACGGCGACATTGATCCCAGAAGATTATTTACCCGATATTCATGCTCGATTAGTGCTTTATAAGCGTATTGCTAGTACAGATACAAAAGATGAGTTAAGAGATTTACAGATTGAAATGATCGATCGTTTTGGGCTGTTACCTGACCCTGTTAAAGTGTTATTTGCCGTTACAGAATTAAAGCAACAGGCCGATAAGATTGGGGTGAAAAAAATCGATGCCCATGCTGAAGGTGGACGAATTATTTTTGGTGCTAACCCTAAGTTAAATATGCAACAATTATTAACATTAATACAAACGCAGGCGCAGATTTATAAATTTGAAGGGGGGGATAAATTGCGTTTTACTCAGAAATTTATCACCAATGAAGAAAAGATAACTTTTATTAGCGCATTACTGCGTCAATTAACGGATGAAACTGTATGAATAAAAGAATAAGAATATCGGCATTTTTATGGCTTATTTTTTGTAGTGCTTGGGTGGTTGCTGAAGAGCGATTGTTTCAGGTGGAGGTTATTGTTTTTGATCAAAGTGCGCCGACGACTGAGTTGTTTGAGCAGACTGAGCCTGAGATTATTTCCAGTGCACGTTATGCGCGCGTAAAGCGGGGTACAAAAACAATAAACTCTTATTATCGACAGCTTGATAGGGCGAGTAATTATCGACCCTTTTTTTATGAGTCGTTCCAAGTTTCAGTTAAAAGTAATCGAATTAGTTTACCTATTAAAATCTCCTTACCTTCAGAAAACTTAGAGGGGTGGGTGAAAATTCAGCGCGGCCAGTTATTACATGTGATTACTGATTTAGAATATTCGCCTGCTGATTCACTTGAGTCTGAAGGCATGGTCTATCGTATTTCAGAAAAAAGGCGCGTGCTACTTAATGAATCTCATTTTTTGGATCACCCTTTTTTTGGTGTGTTGCTTAAAGTATCGCCTGTTGAGGCTACGCAATGATCAAGCAAGTTTTTTATCTAGGGGCCTTGTTATTAACTGCTTGCCAAAGTACACCTGAAAAAGTTGAGTCGCTTATTAGCTGTCCAGAGATACGGAGTCAGATGTGTACTAGAATTTATAGACCTGTTTGTGCCAAGACTGAATCACAGCAGTACAAAACGTATGCTAGCGATTGTACCGCATGTAGTCATAGCGAAGTCATTGGCTATAGTAAAGGGGCGTGTGTAGCCAATGAACAAAAATAGATTAGTAAAATTACCGTATATTCTGCTCGTGTTATTGACGGCCTGTCAAAGTACGGCTGAGAAAAAAAGTGATTTAACCGTATGTGCAAAGTCACGGCCGCAAATTTGTACAATGATTTATGCGCCTGTTTGTGCGCAAAATAAAGACGCTGAAAAGAAGACTTACGCTAGTGACTGCATGGCATGTAGTTATTCTGAAGTGGTTGGATATACGGACGGGGTATGTGAATAGACCTTTTTTACTTCTGTTTTACTGGATGCCCACGTTCAAGAATTCAAGAATTTGGTCTAAATGAAAATCATACGGATCATTCCAATAGATGCGTTTATTTTTAAATTTAACCGTGTTAAATAAAACTTGATCATAAAGAGGTTTATAGCAAGGAATCCGCTCTAGTTCCGCCTTAACATCAAAATCCACAACTGAATCATCATCTAATAAAATGCGTAATACATAATTATCCTGAGGTTTTGCATTTATTAGTTTCATGTTTAGCTCCTATTGTCGAAGAGGTTCAATGCGTAGCGGCTCTTCACCCGACACAGCTAATTTCCAATCTACCATAAGTGATTCTTGGTGCAGTTCAACCCAAGCTTGAACTTATTATTTGTTTTCGTGGTAAATTTCCTGAAATAATATCACCTTCTAAAATAGAGAATACTGCCTCATCATCTTGGTATTCGACATGGATATGGGGCAAATTGTGTTTGCCCTCTTATTTATCAAAAGAGCCATAAAAATACATCATGATTCGGATGCCATATATATAACTACTGTTGAGCTTTATTAGTTTATATATTGGGGATATAGGTGATAGTGCAGGCTGATTTAACTATTGGATTCATGTTCTTGCTGAGCAAGAATCTGCTTTAGAAAGGGAAGGGTTAACTTACGCTTTGCAACTAAGGTGGCTTGATCTAGTTTTGGCAGTAAGTTCCATAGGCTGGGTAAATCACGTGCATAATGTTTGGTTAAAAAAGCGCCTACTTGTGGTGGGACTTCAAAGCCTAAGTATTTAGCCTTACAGGTAAAAGCAGCAATACGTTCGGTATCATCAGGCTCTTGGAGCTTGAGGGTTAACCCCCAGCTCATGCGCGTTTTTAAATCTGGGAGTACGATAGGTAAAAAACTGGGTGATACGTCAGCGGTTAGTATCAGTTTATGGCCATTATCCCGATGACTATTGTAAAAGTTAAATAAAGCATGTTCCCACTCACTGTTACCGGCGCATTGTTCAATATTATCAATACACACTAACTCAAATGATTCTAAGCCTTGTAATATATCCGGAGGGGGAAGTTGGTCTTTTTCTAAACAAATATAAAAACTACTGTGTTGTAGTTGATAGGCTTGCTGGCAGCAGGCTTGTAATAAGTGCGTTTTTCCTAAGCCTGTTTCACTCCAAAGGTAAAGCTGTTGCTCACCTTCGCCACTTGAACTATCTGTTAGATGTTTGACGGCTTCATAATTACGGCCTGCATAGAAACTGGTAAATGATTGTTCGGCTTTAAAGTCAAAAAGTAAAGGAACTTGCTCTGCTGTCATTTCGAGTCTTTTCCTGATTGACGAACAAATAAGCTAGCGCCTATAAAGAGTAATAAGCTAAAAACGACTTCTAAAGAAGGTAAAAGGCGCTCGGTTCTTGCATAGGCCTCAATACTGCCGTGTACAAAATAAGGCATACTGATATAAGCCATCCAAGAACAGCTTTTTAAGTTCGCTTTTAGAAAGCCTCGTAATACAAATAATAAGGGACTAACGGTAATGATGAGTAAAAAAGCAACCGGTAGTTTTTCGGGTGGCATCAAAACCGTGTTCCATAACATGAGCAAGCTAAATAAACAGAGATAGGCGACAAGGGCTAGATTGTAATAGTATTTTGCTTTCATAGTTTTTGTAATTTTAAAGCGGTAGTGGCTAAGCGAGCACCTAAAGCAAAGCAAAGTTTCTTTTCATCTTGGCTTAAGCCTTGTTGGCTATGGGTAACATGACTTGCACCATAAGGCGTGCCCCCTGTTTGCGTTTCTCTTAATGCATCTTCACTACTGGGAATACCTAATAAAATCATGCCGTGATGAAATAATGGCAACATCATAGAAAGTAAGGTCGTTTCTTGGCCGCCGTGCATACTGCCTGTTGAGGTAAATACAGTGGCAGGCTTATTGCTGAGAGAGCCAGCAAACCAAGCTTCAGTGGTATTATCGATAAAATGTTTTAAAGGTGCGGCCATATTGCCAAAGTGCGTTGGGCTTCCTAGCGCTAAGCCATCACATTTTTTTAAATCATCCAAAGTGGCATAGAGCGAGCCTGATTGGGGAATAGCTTCATCTGTTTTTTCACAGTTACTAGAGATATTCGGCACAGTGCGCACCGTCGCCTCAGAGTTTTCAACTGACTCAATGCCACGTGCAATCAGTTGAGCCATTGCTTTGGTAGCGCCATCGCGGCTGTAATATAAAACGAGAATATTAACCATTTGTGAGCTTTAACAATTTAAGGGTGATTTCAAATACGTCATTCCCAAAGTTTTTTATCGGGAATCCATACACACAGAAAATAGGGTGAGTAGAGTAAAGGCGACCCCCACCAAATTTAAGAAAAGGGTTGGTACTATAAAATTGCTAAAACATCTTCAGGAGGACGGCCAATCGCAGCTTTGCCATTTGCTAAGACGATAGGGCGTTCAATTAATTTAGGTGTAGCAACCATACCAGCAATAAGTTCGGAGCGACTTAGATCGGAATTATCCATCCCAGTGGCTTTATATTCAGCTTCTTTAGTACGCATTAATTCGCGTGGCTGTAAATCTAGTAAATTTAAAATACTGTCTAACTCATCAGCAGTTGGCGGTGTTTTTAAATATTCAATCACATCAGCTTGTACGCCTTTCTCTTCTAATAATTGTAAGGTTTGACGTGATTTACTGCATCGCGGGTTGTGGTAAATTTTTACGCTCATAAGCTGTCTTTAGATAGAAGTGAGAAAGGCTTTATAGTATCACTTTTATAGGCTGTAGTTTAAGGGGCTTTGTTTTAATTTTTAGCAACCGAGGGGTAGGTTCGAATTTATTCGTACCCTGCAAATAAAGTAGTGCTGATAATTGCTGGGTTAATATTTTTAGTAAGAAAATTTACTTGAGTTTGTCTTTTATATAGAGGCTTAAGCAAAAAGCTTCCTCCTATTCTGTAGATAAAAGCCGAGCATAATCAGGCTACGCATTAACATAAAAACAGTTAAGGATAGCCATAAGCCATGATTGCCTAAATGTTGAGAGAAATACCAAGTGGGTAGAAAAACAAACAGCAGGGCCAGTAAAATCGCATCCCGCATTTGTTTAGACAGGGTAGCGCCAATAAAAATGCCATCCATAAGGAAACTAAAGTAAGAGGCAAGAGGCAATATAGCGACCCAAGGCAGGTAAGAATAGGCTTGTTCACGAACGATGGATAGGTGGGTCAGTATATTGATAATAGGTGAACCAAAAAATAAAAAAAGTAAAGAGAAGGATAATGCCGTAAGCAGAGACCAGAGCCCAGCAGTTTTGAATGACTTTTGAAAAAGAGCTTTATTTTTAGCGCCTAAGGCGCGGCCTGTTAAGGCTTCAGCAGCATGTGCAAAGCCATCAAGCACATAGGCCATCAAAGTTTGGAAGTTGAGTAATATGGCGTTAGCGGCAAGTATATTGCTACCTAATTTAGCGCCCTGTAGGGTAAAAAAGCTGAAAGTAAAAATTAAACATAAGGTCCGTATAAATAAGTGGCTATTAATAAGGAGCATGGCTTTTATTTTTTCCGCTTGAAAAATTAGCCTCCAAGAAATAGACGGTTGAGAGCGGGGTAAAAATTTGATTAAAAACAAAGAGCCAATTGTTAGCCCTGTGTACTCTGCAATAACAGAAGCCAATGCGACACCATCGGCATGCATTCTATAGTGATTTACAAATAATAAATCTAAGCCAATATTGCTTAAATTGGTAACGATTATAATTAATAGAGGGATCTTGGTATTTTGGCAACCTAAAAACCAGCCTAAAATAACGTATTGGCATAAAGTCGCGGGTGCACTCCAAATACGAATGAAAAAATATTGTTGCGCGATGGCTTCAATATCACTGGGGCTACTGATTAGGTAAAAGCTAAGGGTGGCTATTGGTTTTTGTAAAAATAAAATGAACAAGGAAATGCCGCAGGCAATAAACAGCGCGCGGAATAATATGGCTTGTAGTTCTAAATCATTTTTAGAGCCGAAAGCTTGAGCGGTAAGGCCAGATGTTCCCATGCGTAAAAAGCCAAAGCCCCAAAAAAGAAAACTAAAGATAAGCCCCGCGACGGCAACAGCGGAAAGAAACAGTGCATTATCTAAATGCCCCAACACTGCGGTATCGACAAGCCCTAGAAGGGGCGTGGAAATATTCGCAGTAATCATAGGGAAGGCAAGCTTCCATACTTGCTGGTGGTTATATGGTTTGTTATTCAATCGATTTTAAATATTGTTGCTTTCAGCGGGTAAAGAAGTAATACCAAATATTCTACGATATAAAACACCTTGTAATGCAACAAATAAAGGAAGTGTCCAAATTAAACCAATACCAAAAGGAATCGCGCTAATGAAATAAATAACGGCCATCAGTAGATAAGTAAAAAATATTTTAAACCAGTGTTGGTGTACTGCTTTTTGTGATGTTGTCATGGCTTGCCAAAAATCCATATCTTTTTCTATGATCAGCGGTAAGGTAAAGATATAAGCAAAAGAGAGGTAAATACCAGGAATGATAAGCAGAAAAAAACCCAGCATTATCATGATCGAAATGCTGATACAGGCAATAATCAAAGGTAAGCTATAGCTAAAATAAGAAAAGATCATTTTAAAATTAACGGGAGCATTAATAGCTCGATGTAAACCCATCATCATAAAACCCGCATAAATAGGGTAGCTTGCAAGCGTGATCAAAATATTTAGAGGGTAAATAATAACAGCGGCTACAGCGGGGGAGCTTACGGTCATTACATTAATCGCAAAGAAACTGGCAAAGCCCAAAGCGATGAAAGCAATAAAAATAAGAATGACAGCACCTAAAACAGGGCTCTTAAAGCCATAAGTCCTTTGCCAAGCTTCTTGGAAAACTTCTGTAATAGTGAAATCATACGGCGCTACTATATTATTGTCGGTGCTACCTGATACGGTCGCAATGTCATTAATGTCTTGCATAATAAAACTCCATCATTTGTTTGAGATCTATAACTGCTTATTTATATAGTGATTATAGGGGGCTGCCAAGAATATATTTAATTTTTTTAAAAAAAAGATTGCAGGCATAAGAAATAATTGTATAATAGCTAAATCTTCTCAGGGTTCTTAGCTCAGTTGGTAGAGCACCGCACTTTTAATGCGATGGTCGCGAGTTCGAATCTCGCAGAACCCACCATGAAGAGCTTTATAATTCAAAGAGTTATAAATGATAAGCCAGCTATCAAGCTGGTTTTTTTATGCCTAAATTTTAACAGTGACCACTTTTTGACCACCACTAAAAGTTTTTACGCTGTAATTCTGTTTAGTTTACTTCCTTATGATCCGCTTTTTTAAACTCTAAAGGGTTATATTTTATTGCATCCTGTAAATAATCAGGTGCAAGGTGTGCATACCTGGTCGTAACATTTAAGCTGGAATGACCCAATATCTTTTGTAATGTGAGAATATTACCACCATTCATAATAAAGTGACTTGCAAAAGTATGTCTTAAAATATGTGCTGATTGTCCTGCTGGAGTTTCAATGCCAGACCTTTTTAGTGCTGATCTGAAAGCAGAGTAGCAGGAATTAAATTTTTTATTATCTGCAAAGTAGATTTTAAGCTCAATCGTTATGTGGTCAGCAACGGGAATAAATCTATTTTTACCATTTTTTGTATCTAAAAATTCTATTCCCCCGTTTTTTAAATTTTTTAATGTTACCTTTTCGGCTTCCCCCCACCGCGCACCCGTGGCAAGACAAATTTGTACAACAAAATAGAGCGAAGAATTGAGCGTACTAAATATTGAAGTGTAGAGAGTATGAATTTCTCCATAGTTTAAATACCCTAATTCAGTTGATTGTATTTTTAATTTTCGAATATTGATCAGCGGATTTTTATAATTAATTAAACTCATTCGCTGTAATTCATTGAACATTGAACAGAGTGTTGTTAATTCTCTATTAAGTGTTGCTGGTTTTATGTCTGAATCTAAACGGTTAGAACGGTAATTAATAAAACTGTCAGCCTGGAGCTGTTGACCAATAGGATTATTTAAACTTTCAGAAATAAACAAAAGGCGGTTTTTTGTATCTTGGAAAAAGGTGTCATATATGGTCCGCCCCGTATTGCAAGTAAAATTTGTTCGTAACATAAAGAAATATTGCTTCCATATATC
>ENA-OSET01003323-OSET01003323.1-sediment-metagenome-genome-assembly--contig:-NODE-3323-length-14906-cov-2.757435_pt1 | contig 14906 bp, 16 predicted proteins | sample MGYA00237882_ERZ534229 | MGnify/ENA primary metagenome ERZ534229 (study PRJEB26408, sample SAMN06266212) | sediment metagenome | isolation source: Hudson Canyon methane seep mesocosm | place... | reverse complement strand
ACGACTTTGGAGTTCAATTCGTAGACACGCTGGGTTGTGATCATGTTGACCATCTCCTCAACAATGTCGACATTGGAATTTTCGAGCACACCTTGTTTAAGACTACCTAAACCATCCAGACCAGGTGTCCCTGCTACAGGGTCGCCACTTGCAGCTGTTTGCAAGAAGATATTGCCACCAATTGATTGCAGGCCAGAGGGATTAAGAAAGTCAACGGTCTCCATCTGCCCGATGTTGGTAGTACCTACTTGACCGGCGATGGTCGCGGATACGATACCGTCTAAACCGATCGTGATTTTTTGCGTGCCTTGTGGGATCGTGATGGCAGGCTGAATGATCTGGCCGTTCGAGTTCACAATCTCACCCTGATCACTGATTTGAAATTGGCCATCCCGGGTATAACCAGTGGTGCCGTCGGGCTGCAGGACTTGAAAGAAACCCTTGCCATCAATGGCGATATCGAGAGACTGCCCGGTGACCTGCATGCTGCCTTCAGTAAACTGCTTCTGTGTGGCGACCACCCGTGTACCGGTACCCAGCTGCAAACCTGAAGGTAGCAAGGTGTCTTGCGTAGACTGGGCCCCCGGCTGCCGTTGGGTTTGATAGAACAAATCTTCAAAGACAGCCCGGCTACGCTTATAACCAACAGTGGAGGCGTTAGCCAGATTGTTCGAAATAGTAGCGAGCTGCTTGTCTTGAGCACTCAAGCCAGTTTTGCTGATATATAGTGATGCGAGCATAGTGTCACCTGTTAATTAAGCTCATCGATTCAGGCTAGTGCGGCTGAAACGATCGCGGGATTTTGATCAAAAACGTCTGTTTATTGGCTCTATTCCCATTAATTAGGAAGTCTGCAATAAGCGTGCCGACGCTTCGGAGTTTTGTTCTACGGTTTTCATCATCTTGACTTGTAATTCGTATTGCCTTGAGAGCGACAGAACTTCTGTAAACTCATTAATGGCATTAACGTTGCTGCTTTCCAGAAATCCTGGCGCCAGCTGCACATCTTCTGCTGGCTCAAGAGCCTCACCATCACGGCTGCGTATAAGACCGTCCGAACCCTTGGCGAGGTTTTGTGGATCGGCGGTAACAACCCGGATACGATCCACCTGAATCAATGTTGCGGCACCCTCGCCCGCTCCCAGCGCCGTAATGGAACCATCGAGGCCAATATCAATTTTTTCTGCGGGAGGAATTACAATGGGACCGCCATCGCCCATCACCGGCAAACCATTAGCAGTGAGTAGTTCACCGTTAGGGCCCAGGGTCATATTGCCCGATCGTGTGTAAGCTTCGGTGCCGTCAGGCGCCTGAACAGCAAACAAACCCGGTCCACGAATAGCGACATCCAGGTCTCTGCCGGTCGCATTCATCGGCCCGGTTGAAAAGTCAGTGCCGGGATTTTCGGTTAGCGCGTAAGCACGTGTCGGTGCGCCATCGCCGTAATAGACACCCATGCTGCGGGCCTGGGCAAAATCGGCTTTGAATCCGGTGGTACTGGCATTGGCAAGGTTATTCGCGTGTACCGATTGCGCCAGCATGTTGTGCTTGGCACCGGTCATCGCGATATAAAGTGCTTTGTCCATGAGAGGCTCCTGTCTGCAATTATTCACCGCCGGGCGGCAAACTTTGTCTACCTGGCGGCACGCCATCCCCTATATAAGGGGTTTATGCGTTAGCTACACAGGAAATTGCAAGTCCCGGGCCAAGATGGCCCGGATCAGGAAAAAAACGGAAAAAATCGCTTGTTTAAGATTAGATATTCAAGATGGTTTGTGTCACCTGGTCCGCCGTTTCAATGGTTTTGGCGTTGGACTGGTAGTTTCGTTGCGCAATAATCAATTTCACCAGCTCAGCAGACAAGTCAACGTTGGAATCTTCAAGGCCGCCGGACTGAATGGCACCAAGCGCAGAGCTTTGCGGCACACCCACTACCGGCGTACCGGACTCAAAGGTTTCCGCCCAGTTAGTTGAGCCCAGGGAGGTCATGCCTTGTTCATTGGTGAAACCCGCAAGGGCCACCTGACCTAACACCTGTGCTTGACCATTAGTGAATCGAGCGAAAATAATACCTGCATCATCGATGTTCAAGCCGGTTAAACGACCGGTGGTATAACCATCTTGCTTAACAGAGATGACACCAAAGTCACTACCGAACTGAGTGGTACCGTTGATATCAATTTCAAAGTTTGAATCGGTGGCCGGTTGCGGCAAGGGTAACAAACCGGCAGGGTTTGGCCCAAGTGCACCGTTGAAGTTGCCGTTTTCATCAACGGGGGTCCAGTTGGTGACCAAAAATGGACCATCTGCCGCCGCATCGAGGCTACCGTCTGAGTTAAAACGCATATTAAACTGCGCCCTGCCCGGCACGGTGCTGCCTGCTGCCGAATTACCTACATCAAATCCATCGATCAAAACATACATCGACCATGTATTCGAAGTGGTTGAAGTGTTAAGCGGATCGGTCCTTTCTTTCACGAAGTATTGCGTCATGATATGGGAGTTACCCAAACTATCATAAACGGTCACCGATGTGGCTGAGTTATAAGTTTCCGGGTCCTGTGGATCAAAGGTATTGCTTGAGTTACCAGGCAAAGAACCCCAGACGTTGCCCGGGTTACCCACGTTGGCAGCAACGGTCACACCGTCGGCGAGGCTGATATCCACCTCACCACCGACAATAAGTTGCTCCGCGATATCCAGAACCACGGGGCCGGGGCTGTTTGTTGGCGGCGCCAAAGATGCCCCCGCAGATGTCAACCCTTCAACGGTTACGTAGTCATTACCGATACCCGTTAAATCACCGAGGTTTTGAATAATAATATCCTCGCCGTTCTGCGCAATGATATCGACAGCAGGGTTGCCTCCGCCGTCGACAGACTGCACAGCACTGATACCGGCAATACTCGCTCCGTTAATCGCGTTTACGATATCTGCAGCAGTTGAGCCGGTACTTGTTAAATTAATATAGCTCGTGGCCCCCCCACCGGTTGCAGGTTTCAATGCCATGACCAATTGCCCCGATGTAAAATCGGTACCAACATCACTCAAGCGCACCTGAGTGTGTGCACTTGCGGTCACGCCCAAGTTCTGGAGTTGATCCTGAAGATTAATTTCGGTGGCAATCTCTCTTGCCGTGGCATTGGTACCCGGTGTTGCCGCAAGGTTCAACTGAACAGTGCTAGTTGCCGTAATTACGTCAAGCAAACCTGGGTTATAACCATTCGTTTGAACTACGTATGCCGAGCTCGCGCCGGGCGCAATATTGGTTAAAATCGCTTGTAGTGCCGCGGAACCTGCCCCCGCATAGGTCAACGAAAAATTCGTGCCATTACCCGCCTCGACACCTGTTAGTAAGATGTCTACCGGGCCGACGCCGGTCCCCGAGGTATCGACAGCCGTCATTGCGTTATAAGGCGACGCAGCTGCACCAAAAGCATTATTGAGAACAGCAACGAGCTCAGTTGCGTCAGTGACAATGTCGTCGCCACCAACACCCGCTCCAGATAAGGTAGCCGTACTAAAGACTATGGGCAACGCCGCATTACCGCCAACAGTAACGTTCAATGTTGCATTACTAGCTCCAAAATCGAAACCTGCTGCAAAATCAGTGATCGTGGAAATACTGGTCACAACATTACCCGTTGCTGAGGGCAGCAATATATTCGAGCCATCAGTACTCACTACCAGAGCTTCCGGTGCCACTTCCGTCGCATCCAGATTAAACTCTGAGCGCACAATAGACGTCGCCTGAGGCGCCTGGTTACCAGACTGAACTTGTAAGTCAGTCAAGACACCATTAATAATGTTGCCATCCCCATCGGCACCATAGCCCTGCAAGTTTGAACCTGCGTTGTCGACGATAAAACCTTCTTTGTTGGTAGAGAACATGCCCGCTCGAGTGTAGGACACGTCACCATTGTCACTCATGATAAAAAAGCCACCGCCATTAATCGCCAGGTCAAGGCTATTGTCGGTAAACGAAATATTACCCTGCACAAACTGCTGACTAACATCCGTTAACAAAACACCACTACCGGTGGTATTGGAGCCACTACCCAGAATAGAACTCGCATAAACGTCACCAAACTCTGCCCTCGAACGCTTGAAACCTGTGGTACTGGCGTTGGCAATGTTGTTGCCCGTTGTACGCAGGTCGGCGTCGGCTGCCTTAATACCTGTCAGACCAATGTTAAATGACATATGCCCTTCCTCTTTTGCGGTGACTGCAAGTCAAAACCCCCAGTGATGGGCATTCTGAGCTTCTATATAAGTGGTACGACGTTCTCGTACGTAAATTCAAAGTTGTTTAACGACAATCATGTTCTACTGAATGGTGGTGACTTGCGACATCGGCACGGGCCCTATGCCATTCAGATTCAGTGTCATTTCTTTACCAGCAGTCCCCAGGGTAACGCTGTTGACATTCGCCCCGAGCAAGGTATCTAACTGCTGACTTTCGTTGTCGATTCGAGCTTCCGCTTTGACCGAATAAGTACCCGACGGCAAACTATTGCCGGCACTGTCTTTGCCGTCCCAGGCAAAATCAACAATACCCGCGCTCTGGCTACCCATGTTGGCACTGCGCACTAGCTCCCCCTTGTCGTTATAAATCCCGACCGTCACGTTGCTGCTATAGACAGGCAAGTCTAATGCACCGGAGAATATTTCCCCCTCCTGCATAAAGGCGCTACTGGCGCTGATTTGCACTTGGCGTCCAACCAACATAGAGGCTTCGAGTGCCTGATTGGATTGGAAGCTGTCAACAAAACCATTCATGGTATCGTTTAAATTATCAATACCTTCCAGGGAACTGAATTGCGCCAGCTGCGCAATAAATTCACCATTGTCCTGGGGTTCCAGGGGGTTTTGGTTTTCAAGCTGCGTGACCAGCAAATTCAGAAACTCATCTTTACCGAGCTCGTTTTTGCCCGCTGTTTTGGTTTCTGTCGGCGTTTGATACTGCTCCAAAAACGCCGCGCCAGTTGTTTGTGCTACATCAGTAGTCATCGCTTTTTACCTTTCTTCTCTCACGGCTTACTGACCCAGGGTCAGCACTCGCTGCATCATCGATTTAGCGGCATTCATGGTTTCAACGTTGACCTGAAACGCTCTTGATGCGGAAATCATGTTGGTCATTTCTTCCATCACATTGACGTTGGGGTAAAACACATAACCTTCTCCGTCAGCTTCAGGGTGATTGGGTTCGTAGCGGCGTTGTAGCTCAGCATCACTCTCAACAATGCCCATGACCTGAACGCCCTGACTCGCACTGCGAGAATCGGCAAAACCGTTCATGTTTTCACCCATGGCACTTTTGTGCAGGGCGGCAAAGACAGGATGGCGGCCTCGATAGACTTCATCGACACTACTGCTTGCACTCTGGGCGTTAGCCAGGTTACTTGCGGTGGTGTTCAGTCGAATGCTCTGCGCATTCATGCCACTGGCCGCTACGTCAAAAACCGAACTTAATCCCATGATCAATCTCCTTTAATGGCCGACATAAGGCCCTTAAACTTACCGTTCAAAAAGGTGAAACCCGCCTGGAACGCCAGGGAGTTTTTCATGTATTCGCCGTGTTCCACGTGCTCTTCCACGGTGTTGCCATCAATAGAAGGCTGCTGAGGGGTGCGAAACAACAAGGGGCTGCTGCCCGAGTTATCCATATTGGCATTGTGGTGACGGCTGTCAGTGGCCCGCATGGCCATCTGTTCACCGCCCTGAAGCTGCTGCTTCATTAGGGTGGCGAAATCGACGTCGCGAGCTTTGAAGTTGGGAGTGTCGGCATTGGCCAAATTATTGGCGAGCACTTCAGCCCGCTCGGTACGAATCCGCAATGCGGACTCATGTATGCCGAGCGCGTTATTAAAGTTGATTGCTGCCATGGTTGCCTACCTTCAATGCGTGATGTTCTTTCACGAATTAGAGCAAGCGCTGTGCCAAGTCTGACAGAAAAGGTTAAGTGATTGTTTTTATTGGATTAATTGGAAGTTCGGTATTTGAGGCGTTTCGACTTTTTGTGTTTGTTTATCGAGAGCGGCAATAAGTTTCCCCTTTAAAGGCAAAGGTTCATTTAATCGCGCGATAAACAATGCCGGGACTGCAATTGATCATTTCAAACAAATCAGCTGCGCCGGCCAAACCTTCGGAGGAACCCAAAAACAGCAATCCACCCGGGTTCAATGAGGTATGCATACGCCTTAAAATGTCTTCTTTCAATTCGCGGTTAAAATAGATCAGCACATTGCGGCAAAAAATAATGTCAAACCGACCGAGCGTGATGTAGGGATCCATTAGGTTGAGTGATCGAAAACTCACCCTTGAGCGCACCTCTCTCTTAACCCGCCAGGTTTCATCATTCAGTTTATCGAAGTAGGCATCCAACCTTTCTGTAGAGAGACCTCTCAACACCGCCATGCGATCATATTCGCCTGCTGAAGCTGTATCCAGCACCACCGAGGACAAATCTGTTCCGACCAACTCCACCTCTCTGCGCAACCCACCCGCAGCGCGTCGGCGGTATTCTTCAACCGACATACTGATAGAAAAAGGCTCCTGCCCGGAGGAACAAGCGGCAGACCAGATTCGCAGAGGGCTGCGCCCCTGCTCCATCATCTCTGGCAACACGGTCTGTTTGAGATATTCGAAGGGATAGGTATCGCGAAACCAGAAGGTTTCGTTGGTGGTCATGGCATCAATCACGGCCTGGCGAAGCTTGCCGTGACGCCCCCTGCTCATTGTATGAACCAGGGCCGTAAGCGTTTCCAGGTTGTTCTCTTTGAGGATTTTTCGAATACGGGTACTAACCAGGTATTGTTTGTTTTCACCTAAAGATATACCACAGGTTTCCTGCAGAAAATCACGAAATACACCAAAGTCACTTAGATCCAAAGACTTGCTTCCATCCTATCTACAGTCAAAAACACGCTATACTTACTCGTCTTCATCTAACAGGCTCTCACCCGTCATCTCAAGCACTCGATCGTTTACACGCTTGGCGAGTTCATCGGGGTGGAATTTTGCCAGGAAATCATTAGCTCCAACCTTCCGCACCATGGCCTCATTAAACACACCACTGAGAGAGGTATGCAGAATAATATGCAAATCCTTCAATTCGCTATGGTTCCGAACCTCTGCCGTGAATGTGTAGCCATCCATCTCAGGCATTTCGATATCTGAAATGATTAATATCAACTCTTCGGTAACGTTTTTGCCTGAATCTACTAGCTCATGCAGATATTCGATCGCCTCTCTACCGTCTTTCTTGAGCGTGGTTTTGATGCCCATGGATTCGATCACACGCTGGATCTGCTTGCGTGCAATATTAGAGTCATCAACAATCAAGATATGCTTTTGAATAACTCGCTCACCGATACCATCTTCAATAATGCCTGCGCTGACTTCGGTATCAATAGGATTGACCTCTGCCAGAATTTTTTCAACATCAATGATCTCTACCAGCTTGCCCTCAACTTCAGTCACCGCTGTGAGGTAGTTTTCGCGACCCGCGCCCCGGGGTGGCGGATGAATGTCTTCCCAGTTCATGTTGACGATACGCTCCACGGAACGCACCAGAAACCCCTGGGTTGAACGGTTGTATTCAGTAATGATGACAAAGCAGTCGCTGATATTATCCAGCTCACCGTGTCCGGTGGCCTGGTTCATGTCCATTATAGAAATAGTGCCACCACGAATGTGTGCCACACCCCGGATGACAGGGTTTCGTTTCGGGATTTCAGTTAAAGGAGGACACTGAAGCACCTCTTTCACCTTAAAGACATTAATCCCGTATAACTGTTCTCCGCCTAAACGAAACAGCAATAGCTCCAGACGATTTTGACCAACCAGCTGCGTGCGCTGATTGACACTATCCATAATTCCGGCCATGCACCTTCCTCTTCGTTATTACCCGTATTTACTACCGGCGGCTCAGGCAAACCGCTAGATTCGGCCCGAGTGGTCAAAATAGGCACAATGTTTGCACAGTTATGCTTATAAACAATTAGCGGCTGAAACCCGACACTCTTTAATTGAGGAGTTCCGTTCCCAGCGCTATTCCTATTTATCATAGGCCAAGACGATGAGACTTCGTAGTATTAATTTGGGAATTTTCCTGTTTGCACAAGCCCTTAGCGCTATTGCGTCAGGGTTTACCCCCCTTGCGGACATTCGTGAAACAGCGGTTGAGGCTGTGCGGGAACAACACCCCATTTCCACCAACCCCCATATTCGCTCGCTGACTATCACAGCTGCAAAACTGGATTCGCGTCTTCGTCTAGCCGCTTGTGACAAACCTTTGACGCCTGAGTTTACGCCTAATCGCCGCAGTTTGCGCCTCAGCGTGAAAGTCAGCTGCCTGAGCCCTCAACTGTGGTCACTTTATGTGCCCGTCTCGATCAGCGCTGAAATGGACGTTCTCACGACAAATGCGAGCCTGCCGAGAGGCCACATGCTGACGCTTGACGACTTTTCGCCGGCCACCCGCCGAATGAGCGGTGGATACCAAAATTATGTTCACACGCCAGAAGAAGCGCTTGGAAAGACCCTGAAACGCAGCCTTGCCAGCGGCAAAGCGCTAACTGCCAGCAACTTGACCACACCCATGGCGATAAAGCGCGGTGACTACGTACTGGTCGAGGCAAGCGCCGGCCCCCTTACTGTCGTCGCCAGTGGCATCGCTATGACAAACGGTCGTATAGGCGAGCAAATAAAGATCAAAAACACAGATTCAGATCGCATTATCAGTGCCCGCATTATCAATCAGGGCACTGTTAGGGTGATGTTATAAGCAATTCATCGGTTGGAGCCGCAGAAAACCGTTCAAACAGAGTGGAATTTTGCTAAAGTAGTCGAACTGACTGCCGATAACCCTCATGAGGGAAACCTCCAATCGATATACAGTGCAATTACAGTTGGGAAACACGTGATGGTCATTAATACAAACAACAACGGGCTCAACCCTGGCAATACTGCCGGCGCCCGAGGCAAGGCGGCTGACGTCGGTGCCGAGGCAAAGGGTGCCAACCCGAGTGATAACCCGCAAGGTCAAGGACGAACGGACGATGTGGTTTTCAGCAACGAAGCCCAGGCCATGAGCCGGCTTGAAAGCAGCATAAGTGCCGCCGACGAAGGCAACAACGCGCGTGTCGCCGCCATCAAGCAAGCACTTGCCGACGGCACATATACCATCAATGCAAGCCGCATTGCTGATAAAATGATCACTCAGGACGACCTGCTCGCTTAATAGTCGTTGTTCCGCAGTCTCCCAACTGTAGGCGTAACAATTAGACTGTTTATCCGAGAGGTGACCCATGAGCTCTACACATCGTCAATTAATGAGCGCCCTGATCGAAAAAGACAAGGCGACTATCGCACAGCTGAAACAGACCCTTCAACAGGAGTCTGAAGCACTGAAAACCCGTGCTCACAGCGACCTTCCCCGCTTGATTGAAGAAAAGAATCAATGGCTTCAGGCCCTTGAACACTCTTCGGGCCAGCGGGCTCAAATCCTGAAAGCCAGCTCGCTACCCACAACCAAAGAGGCCTGGGAGCAGTTACTGCTTGATGTTGGAGACCAGCAGATACAGGATGACTGGCAATCGGTGCAGGCCGAATTTAAGCAGTGCCACACTATGAACGAGGTCAATGGCAAACTGATCAGCCGCTCTCGCAATACCCTGGGGCACCTGGTTAACCTTCTGAAAGGCCAGGACAGCACGCCTGAACTCTACAATCAATCTGGTGGCCGACAGGCAAACAGTGGCGCATATACTATGGTTAAAGCATGAGATCCTTATTTGCTTCATCCAGCAGGCAAGAACCAATGAATCAAGACAGTAACGGGCAACAGTTTACCTCTAAAAAGGAGATGTTCCGGGTTTTTCGCGCCCTGCAACTGACCCACAGCCTGCTCAGTATCAAATTCCACGGTGAAAGCCGCGAATACAGCAGCCTGCTGCTGAACGCTGACCTCGACAAAGAAGAGTTAGTCTTTGATGAGCTTATTCCCGATGAAGGTAATGCAAAATTGAAAGGCGGTGAACCCTTCACCCTGATCGGTGTTTATGAAGGCATTCACGTACATTGTCGATTTAAGGGCATGCGCAGTAAGACACCCAGTGGATACGACCATGCCTTTAGCGCTGGTTTTCCGGAAGTGATTCACCACAAACAGCGCAGAGAGGCCTATCGAGCCACGATTGACCAGTACGACGACAGTAAAATTTCAGCGGCTAACGATGACCGGGAAAGCGCTATCGCGGGAAAAGTTGTTGACCTGTCGACCACGGGACTGGGCGCAGAGTTTCCCAAGTTCATTCGCCCGGAAATTAAAGCAGGTGAAAAATTTCCGAACTGCAATATCGCGGTTAATCAGCAGTTTTCTATACACTGCACGCTGATTGCCCGACACCCGCGCTATGAAAAATCCACAGGATTATATTTCTGCGGGTTTGAATTCCATGGCCTCAGCCGTTTGCAGCAAAAGCAGGTCGATCGTTATATTATTGAACTGCAACAAACTGCCCGACGCAATGACGTGCGCCGCATGGCGAACCACTAAGCGGGACTACTTCAGTTCAGAATAACGCCTCAGATTCTGAGGCAAGTCGCTATCGCTCAACAAACCCAAATCTGTGGGCTCGTCAATATCGGCGAGGGTAGAAAGCTCAACACAACGCAATCCCAACGCTTTTATGCGTTTTTGCGTTTCTTTAAAAACTTGTGGCCCTCCCCAGGGAATATCTTGAAACACGGTGGGCCAGTACGCCCTCATGCCAAGCAATACATATCCACCATCGACCGCCGGCCCCAAGACAATATCAGCCCCCTGATCCAGTGCATCCAATGCCTGGGAAAAATAACCTGCATTTAAAAAGGGGCAGTCGCTGCCAACTACAATCGCGCCCTGCCGATCACTTTCACAGGCGCTCCCAAGTGATTGTTTAAATGCGTCTGCCAGCCGAGCACCCAGGTCTACTCCACTCTGTTGTCGAATTTCACAGTCTGAGTCCGCCAGAAGGTCTGTAAAAAATGAATGGTCTGGCTGCGAACCCACCCACAATTCGTGTTTACACAACTGAGCGCGCTGAATAATTCCCCACGAATGACGCGTTAATGTACTGTGCAATTCGACACTCTCGAGCTCAGATAATTTGGGTCGCATGCGCGTTTTCACCTCACCTGGGAGCGGTGCTTTTGCGAACTGCATGATGGTGTAATTAGTGCGGTACTTTTCACTCATGGTTAAATTTACTTGCCAGCTTATAGCCCGGGTAATATCTCTCAGCCAGCGCCTCGGCGTCGGCCCCCAAAAAATAGGCTAGACGCAATCGCCACATCAACAATATCGTACGTACAATGCCCCTGCGTTCCCAGCGACGGCTTGAGCTGACAACCCGCTGCTTGTCCATTAGCGGACGTGCGCGGCGTCGAAGTATTTTACTTAGCGCCACATCCTCCATCAGAGGCTGTACCGGGAAGTAGCCCAACTGTTTTAAGGTCTGCCGCTCAACAAAGAGACACTGATCCCCGGTCGCGACAGAGGTTAATTTAGAGCGCCAATTTACGCCTCGCTCAACCCAGCGTAACAACCAGTGATCACCTGAGAGGCGGAGCCTGAAGAAACCCCAGAGCGCCTCGCGTTTGCGCCACCCGGCAAGACTTTCCAGCAAACGGTCGGGCAAACGAGTGTCTGCGTGAAGAAACAGCAGGTAATGTCCCCGCGCAAGCTGCGCGCCCGCATTCATTTGTTTTGCACGCCCAGGCTCCACCACGACAATGTGATCAACGAGGGGGCGGGCAAGCTCGACACTATTGTCAACGCTGCCACCGTCAACAACAATCAATTCCACGTCGGGTCGCCACTTCTGCAGGGCCTGGAGATGCTCAACGATACCTTCGGCTTCATTCAGCTGGGGGATCACTATACTCAACATCAGCTCAAGGCCCCGCTACAACTGCTGCCCTGCCCTGCAGCACAGGCATAACAATGTTCTCCCACCACAATGGGAGCGCCGGTGAAATCATGATGTATTAATTCCCGCAGATGACGCTGCTCTTTATCCGAAGCTAACACCCCCCGTGAGGCGACCAGAGGCATTGCTAACATCTGATTAAAATCACAGTCATAGACATATCCCTGCCAATCGACACTGAGTATATTTCGACACATAACGGTGTCGAGATTGGATGAAGAAAAATTATCTCTTAACAAACTCATGTATTCGTCATAAGTTCCTTTGGACAATAAAACACTGCCAAATCGACTGATCGGCATATTGGTTATTGTTAAAAGATTGTCAAAGACAATCTGATGCTCCTCTTTTAATTGGCGTTTGTAGTCGGCTTCCAGCGATTCCTGCGGCGGCGGTAAAAAAGCGCCGTTAGGGTTATAAACCAAACTGAGGGGGAGATCGGATTTAACCCCATAACCCCAGGCATTGAGCCGTGTAAGCGCAGCGATAGACTCCTGAAACACCCCCTTGCCCCGCTGCTCACTGACATTTTGTTCCGTATAACAGGGCAAGGAGGCACTCACATGAACCTTTTGCGAGGCGAGAAATTGGGCCAGATCCTCGTAGCCCGGTTCCTGAAGGATGGTCAGGTTACACCGATCAATAACCGTACACCCAAGCGCGCGCGCCCGTTGTACCAGGTCGCGAAAGTGGGGATTCATTTCCGGCGCCCCACCGGTTAAGTCCAACGTTCTTATGCCCTGAGTCTCAATAAACGCCAACACTGTCTCGATACCTTCCTGATCCATCAGTTCAGTCCTTCGAGGACCTGCGTTCACATGGCAGTGGGTGCAGCTGAGATTACATAAATAGCCCAGATTAACTTGTAGAGTGTCTAGTGTTGCGCGCTTTATTTTGGGGAAATCCGTGTCCAGCAGCAGAGGGCGTGTATCGAGCATGGTATATCCTATCGGTGGAGTGCAGTCACTTTATCGACTAGCACTCACTATGACCAGCGAAGATAAAGAAAGTTTTGACGCCTCTGCCCAGCTGCTACTATGATAGCTTGCACAGGACGATTTAGAGACGGGATGTATGAGTGAAAACGTTGAGACGGCGCCAGAAACAATAGAGACGTGCCCTGTGGGTGAGCCCCAGTGTCGAGTCATCGACAAAATGACTGCGCTTCACCTGGAGAATCGCAAATTATCAAAGCTCGTACACACCGACACCTTGACGGGCCTATACAACTTTCGCCACTTCATTCGCTCGCTCGAACAAGAAATGGAACGCAGTCGGCGAACGCTGATGCCAACCGGACTGATTTTTGTGGACCTCGACTTTTTCAAAAAGGTTAATGATACCTGGGGGCATGAAACAGGTAATCTGGCTCTGGTCCAAACGGCAGATTTACTGGGCCGGTTTGTTCGAAAAATAGACATCGCCTGTCGATACGGGGGCGAAGAGTTTGCCATCATATTGCCCTCAACAGACCTTTCCACCACCAGGCAAGTTGCTGAACGGCTCAGGGCAGCAATCGAAGAAACCCCCTTACTGCACGACAACCACTCCCTTTCTCTCACTGCCAGCCTGGGGGTCGATATATTCAAAGGTTTTGAAGGGGAATCCCCGCAGGCTTTCATCAAACGGGCCGACACCTATTTATATGAGGCTAAAAACAATGGCCGCAATCAAGTCTGTACCGCGCAATACGAAGTGGAAGAAAACAAGACGCAAGTCAGCCATGAAGAGAAAGATGCATTACACGGCCTCTTTAACGATCCAGACGCTGACCACTAAGTTACCGCCCATTTCAGCGCATTATTCGCTTTCTCTTATTATTTCACCAAAGGCATTTCAGTCCACCTAAAAGTATTGCTATACTGCCGCCCATCCTGTCCCCATAGTTTAACCGGATAAAACTGCCGCCTCCTAAGCGGCTGCTCCAGGTTCGAGTCCTGGTGGGGACGCCATTTCTCTGCGCCAGCGGAAGTCAGTCCTGCAAAACAATGAATCTGATTCTACTGTTCAATGACGATTTCATCGACGATCACACGGTTCGACTTTGCGAACGGCGAAGAGCCCATGTCACCGATGTTCACCGCGCTGTTTGTGGGGATGTACTCACCGTTGGTCTACTTAATGGCAAAATGGGCGAAGGCACGGTCACTGAAATTAATGAACGAGTGCTTGAACTAGAGGTTATTCTCGACCAAACAGCACCCGCACCACTTCCCCTGACATTAATCCTCGCCTTACCGCGCCCTAAAATGCTCAAACGCACCCTGCAAACGATTACCGCAATGGGTGTCAAAAAGTTGATATTGTTAAACAGTTATCGTGTTGAAAAAAGTTATTGGCAAACACCGATATTAAACTCTGAGGCTTTGACCGAACAATTAATATTGGGCCTGGAACAGGCAAAGGATACCCAGCTTCCCGAGGTTATTCTGCAAAAACGATTTAAACCGTTTGTTGAAGATGAGCTGCCCGATCTATTAACCGGCAGTCGTGCACTGGTGGCACACCCCAATACCTCTGAAGCCTGCCCTCGCGCACTGACCTGCCACACGACACTAGCGATAGGGCCTGAAGGGGGATTTATTCCCTATGAGATTGAAAAACTCGAGTTGGCGGGATTTGAGGCAGTGCACCTGGGGCCCAGAATTTTGCGGGTTGAAAATGCCGTACCCGCCCTATTGGCAAGATTGTTTTAACACAAAATTCCAGGTGAACTGGCCTCAGGCTATATCGCTTTGCGTCTCGTTTTCTCTCAACATAGCCTGAAAATCTGAATCCATTACAGCCGGGCTGCAAAGATATCCCTGATAATAGTCACAGCCATATTCTTTCAATAAATTCAGCTGTTCATTGTGCTCCACACCTTCTGCCACCACCTGGAGCCCCAACAAACGGCCCATGGTCACCATGGTTTCTACCAGCACACGATCA
>ENA-OSET01003321-OSET01003321.1-sediment-metagenome-genome-assembly--contig:-NODE-3321-length-14909-cov-9.389563_pt1 | contig 14909 bp, 11 predicted proteins | sample MGYA00237882_ERZ534229 | MGnify/ENA primary metagenome ERZ534229 (study PRJEB26408, sample SAMN06266212) | sediment metagenome | isolation source: Hudson Canyon methane seep mesocosm | place... | reverse complement strand
TCAGGAATAGCACTGCTCTTTTTGTTTTCATAGTCATAGAACACGATTAACCCTTCGCCTTCTGCCACTAAACACTGTTGACTCAAACTATGAACTCGATAGTGCATGGTAAAACGTTTCTCTGCTATCTGGTCAATCCATGCGCCTATAATAATATCATCGGGAAAGCTTAACGGCGCCCTAAAATCACAGCGTGTTGAGGCCAAAATAGGCCCGACTTTCGTCTCTTTAAGGTGATCCATCACGCCAAGCTGAGTGAAGAATTCCATACGTGCATCTTCAAAATAGCGAAAGTAAACCGTGTTGTTAACATGCTCAAAAGCATCCATATCTCCCCAGATTACAGCTTGTTTAAGGTGTACAGGGTATTGTTTATCCGGCTCATTTTGTTTCATGTCTACCTCTCTTCAAGTAACAATTGATATCTAACCATTAATATCAATAATAATTTTTCCCCGAGCCCGGCCGGTTCGACTATAAGCGTAGGCCTCTTCCAGTTCCGACAATTGAAAATGACGATCAATTACCGACTTCAATTCACCCGCTTCACTTAACCTGGAAAACCCCTCTAGGCATTCACCAGAAGCCTTAGCGCTAATTAAAAATGCTTTCTGATTTTGTTGATTACTCACGCCTTTTGATTTGGTTTTTTGTATTTCAAAAAAACTCTTTTTATTAGGCATTGTGGTGATATAGCGACCTTCAGGGATCATGATTTCTGAACAGGCGCTGAGGCTGTGTTTACCCACTGCGTCGAAGACAATGCTGTAGCCGCTGAGAGACTTGCTGAAGTCTTCTTTTTCGTAATTGATGACCTTATCGGCACCCAGTGATTCGACAAGTTCGACATTTTTTCCACTACAAACACCGGTAACATTTGCGTCTAGGGATTTTGCCAACTGTACGGCATAGGTTCCGACGCCGCCGGATGCACCAATAATCAAAACGTTTTTGTCCGCTGTGATATTGCCTAGTTGCAAGGCTTGCCAAGCGGTGGTGCCTGCTAATGGTACACCTGCTGCTTCGGCAAAACTCATGTTGTTGGGTTTAAGTGCGACGGTGTTTTCGTTTGAAACTGCATATTCGGCGAAACCACCACCTAGGGTGTAGCTAAGGTAACTGTAAACTTTGTCACCGACTTTGAATTTCGAAACGTTCTTGCCGACTTCCACTACCGTGCCTGCTACATCTTTGCCTTGTACAATCTGTTTAAAAGGATAGTACTGTAAGCCCTTAAAGAGTTTCCAATCGATGGGGTTTAAGCTGGCATGATGTACCTCGATAAGCACTTCATTATCAGCGGGTGTTGGTTTGAGGGTGTCTCCATAAGCCAGAACGGATTTGATGCACTTACGCTGGGTGAAAACGGCTTTCATTCTGGGGCCTCTTTGGATACATTTCTTCTAGGGTTATTTTTCACTATATCAACAAGATAGTTTTATTCCCAGCGGCTTGCTGAAGTAAAAAACTATCTGGTTTTCTTAACTCCTATTCACAAATCTAACTCAATATGGCTCCTGGCAAAGCTATTGCAAATGGTGACCCGGTCAAGTTGAGCGCTTTCATCGCCCGTTTCATGCTGTGTTTTACCACTCACTTTGTTGGTTGAGCAGGATTTACAAACACCCCGTTCACAGCCCTTAGGCACAGCGATACCCAGTGCTTCGGCAGAAGCCAACAGTGTCGTATTGCCGTTGATTTCAATGCTCCTGTTAGACCGACTGAAATGGATATTATAACGAGTATGCTCATAGCTTGGGTCGGCTTCCGGAACAACGGCTATAAAGCTTTCTGTATGAAACTGGCTTGCCGGCAACCCAAGTTTTATTAGCTCCATCTTCGCCTTATCTAACATGCTGGTAGGCGCGCAGGCGTAGACATTTGAAATGGGTAGCTCAGTCAGGTTTTCTTTAAGCAGCCTTTTTGTAAGCCTGGCACGGGTTATCAGCGGATTTATCTCTTCAACCCGATCACAGTATAAGTGCAAAACAATCTGATTATTAGCGGCCATTTCTGTCAGTTCAGGGTGAAAAAGGATGCTATCCAAATCGCGATTAAAATAAAGTAGGGTGGGCTTTTGAGTGGGTGATTCACGTTTAATCTTTCTGATCATACTGATAATAGGGGTGATACCTACACCACCCGCAATAAAGACTGTTTTTTCAGGAATATCACGTAGGATGAACTCTCCTTCACTGACCGGTAGCCCAGTAAGAACGATACTTTGCCCAACCCGAAGGTTGTCATTAATATAATTAGAAACGACACCCTCTTTGACGCGCTTAACTGTAATATCCAGTGTGTCCGCCGCAGCACTGTCAGTTGTGAGGCTGTATTGGCGGATATATTCCTGTCCATCTATAAGCAATCGTAACGAAATAAATGCCCCTGCGTCCCATACTGTATCTGTACTTGAGGCCTTCCAGTCCTCAGGCAACTCAAAGCGTAGATGACAAGCCTGACCGTTGGCCGCAGATGTCTTAGACGTTAGTGTTACCGGCACATTGAACACCCTTGGTTTGGCCAGATAGCCTTTCCCCCAAGGGGTTTTGTAGCGCACGCCTAAGGCGACCCGTTTTAATAATTCAGTTGGCTTCTTTACCAACTCCCGAAACCCCTGTCGTTCGTACTCACTTACCGGGGTAGCCATGGCCGTTAATCTTGGGAACATTTCGGAAAAAAACGCATCAAGATTTACGCTGTTGTAGGGTAAGCCTGCCTTCAAACAGAGGTCTTTCACTTTCGGGGCAATTTCCCGTTGCCGGTTGCAAGGTAAATCAGGAAACAAATGGTGTTCAATATGTGTATCCAGGCCACCATAAAACACTCGAAAATCAGGTTGATTCTCAAATTCAATTTCGTCTTCAAGCAGGTTCTTGAAATAATTATCCAGCTTTGCTGTGGGCTCAAAATTACTGGTTGCAAGAATCTGTCGACGAAAATACTCGGCTTTGGTCTCTTTCGGTCCGGGGTCAGAAAATAGCTCAACACTGGTAGTATGGTGTTCCAATCCGAGGATAGCCAGTGTCAGACTATTACCCAACACGCCTCCAAAGTAATTACCAACAAGTGTCTGCAGGAAGCGCGAACGTGCCTTTAGGGGTTGTTTTAGAAAGTCATGTTGTAAATGTTTTTTGGCAATCCGTAATGTCGTAAGCAAGGTTTCAGGTGCCATAACCTTTCTACCTTCTGTTCTGGCGGCAGAGGTCGCGGTGTAAATTGAAATATAATAAAGGTTCGTCAAAAGAATCGCAGGAATCCATAGTGGTTGTAAAGCGTGATGGCCAAACCAGGCCTGCCCTGGCAGCACGCGGGCGATAGAGTAACCAATGTCATGGTCTTTTCCGACTATATTGGTAAAAGGGTGATGACCCTGGTGATGCATTACTTTCCACTCATGGGGGTCAGCTAGAAAATTCCACTGCCAACGATCTGAGTGAAAATCGCCGCAACCTTCAAGATGGTCATAACAACCATGCATTATGTTATGACCCAGCTCCGAAAATTCCAATAGCACATGCAATGCATAAAGGCTAATACCTTTGGTTACTGAGTTCTTGGTTCCTCCCGACATTAGCAGTGCTTCACTACGTGACTTAATCGCCTGGGAATAGCTTGCTACATTACGAATATGGGCCAAGTCTTCGGCTCCCATGCTGGTACGCGTTTCCTTGTAAAGCGTACTCAGCTCCTCAGCCAATGCGGATAGGCTCATTGGTTGTGATGTATGACTCATCGCTGCTTGTGGCATATCGGTTACCTCCGTTTTGGTTGAAATATCCTGCTGAAATATGGCTGGCTTTTAAGGAGTATACATGACGTATACTTGAGGTGTAAACATCGTGTATACCTTGAGGTTCTACACATCATTTCAGTCTGAGGTTTGTTTACAGAGAGATTGTTTCAGGTGCAGTAGACTGAAATATCTAAGACTCAGTCTCGATAGGTTGAAGTAATTGAAGGTGACGGGATATGGCGTAAGCTGGCTTATTTAGACTTGTTCTTCTTTGAGCTTTGTACAGAGTCTGTAATGGCTTGCGTTATCGAAGCGGAAGCCATTGTCATCAATGCTTTTTTAGCACGTAGACGGTCGTCATCATTCATTTCTGTTTCCTGATACAAATGAATGGCCGTGCCTACCACTGAATAGATTAGCGTTTGAAAGAGCATTCGATCCAGATCAACCTGATAATAGCTATTGATAACTAGCATCATGGTGGACGTAATCTGATCGTAAAGCTCGATTCGCTTTTTCGCCAGAGGAGATTCGAGCCGCATTGATTCAGAGAGTAGAAAGTTGCCGAGAGGCCCAACGGTTAATAGCAGGTCAATAAAAACACTAATCCCTTTCTCCAGTTTGGCCGGTGGAAGATCATCTTTCTTCAGTGTGACCAGAATGATATCCATCACCAGCCGAGAAGCAACGTTAAACAGTTCAGATAGAATGTCTTCTTTGTTTTTAAAGTACTTATAGAAGGTCCGTCGAGACACATTCGAGGCTACTAGAATATCTTCGATACGACAGGACTTTAAACCATGAGAGCTGAAGACCTTTGCACTTTGCCAAAGTATCGTGGCTCGGGTGTCCATATTATCTACAATAAAAGGCGCATCCACGCCTAGCTCAAGGCAGAAGGCTTCCAATTGTTCGAATTCAAAAAGGTTTTCTTTTTTAAGCATTTGCCTGGCGCTACCATCGACAATAGTGGATTTATGATCAGAAACAGAAGTATACGTGATGCCCTCTTGTAAAGCATGGGGTCAGACTCGATTGCTATAAAGTCTACATATTAGTTTTTATGGCTGAAACTTGTTTAAAATTAATACCAAGTGACAAGGAGGTTGCAGTGGCCTATTTACCTAGATTCATATGAAGGACATCCTCAGCATATTATTCGTGGTAGGGGACAAGCAATCGAGTCTGACCCCAAGCTTCTGTGACCCCAAGCTTCTTCAGTAATACTGAGGTCTTTATCGTTGCCCTTACTCGTCTTTAGCGTCCAACTTTTATATACAGGGCTATCGAGATTACAGGTTTAGTACGGCTCTTTAACAAACACTTTTTTAACTTACCTAAGGTTTTGGAAACACCATGCAAGTAAACAGAATTGACCATTTAGTTCTAACGGTAAGAGACATTAAACGCTCTGTTCATTTCTATGAATCAGTTATGGGTATGAAAAAGATAGAATTTGGCGGAGGCCGTATTGCTTTGTTATTTGGAAGTCAGAAAATAAACCTTCATGAGCTAGGAAATGAATTTGAGCCTAAGGCGGGTAATGTTAAAGGAGGAAGTGCTGATCTTTGTTTTATTATCAGCACGCCAGTAAAAGAAGCCATTGAACAGTTAATCGAACAAGGTATTCCTGTTATTGCGGGGCCTGTTAGCCGTACCGGGGTAACAGGCAATATACTTTCAGCCTATTTTAGAGACCCCGATGGAAATCTTATTGAGGTCTCAAATTATATTCATAACAACGACTGTAACTCAACCTCAAGTTATTCAGGTAAATTATCTTCAGGTGATTCTGGTAATGTGTTGATCCATAGTGTCGCACCTCTATATTCACTATATATACCGTCAACTGAGACATAGATGACGCCCTTACCATTACTCAGGGCATGAGCTACAAAATCTTCATCTATTCTAATAGCGCCTTCGGTGCCTTCATTAAACCAATGCCATTCAACTAGGTCAGATACGTTAGCATTTTGGGTACCATCACTGAGGTTACCTATTGCTGTTAATTGAGTGCTACCACCTTCGGGAATCCAGTAGTTTGTGCCAATTCGGTCAATATCAATAATGTCGGCATCCATTTCTACACGTAGGCTTGTTACTAAAGCTCTTTCAACAACTACCTTCTTATGGTCATCAAATCCATTATAACTACCTGAAACAGTTGAGCTTCCAGTCTCTTTAGCTTGAAATGAGTATTGGTTGTCTTGCTGCTTTAGTACTCTGGAGTTACCTGTCGACCATCGTGTAGAGTTAACTACATTATCCGTGTCACCATCAGCCCAGTATGACAGGGCATTAAAACTAATAGTTTGGCCCTTGTGAACAGTGCAGCATGCCGATGAATTTATTTCAAAGTCAACCATGGTGCCACGATGTACGCTTACCGTTTGATTATTAGATTGGATAACATCACGAAGTGCATAGACTTCCGTGGTGCCAGGCCTATCAGCGTAAAGGTAAACCGAAGGGGTATCTTTTCGAATATAGGCAACCCATTGTATTTCGCTTACCCATTCCGAAGAGTCGGTAATATCATCCGTAGAGTTATCATCATAGGTGGCTATCGCTGTTAGCTGACTGGTGCTACCTACATGTAAATGATTATCAGAAGAGTCGACCGTTATTTGTGTTATATAGCCATCTCTAACATGAATGACCGTGTTGGTTGACTGACCATTGTAATCAATACTAAAGCTGGCCTCTCCCTCAGCTAAAGCAATGACTGTGTTGCCAAAGTGCTCTATTGTCGCAATATCAGGGTTATCACTACTAAAGCTTACCATGCTTGTTATATCTGAGACTTCACCACTCGCTAGGTCACGACTATAGGCCCTTAGGTAGGTTCTATTGCCAATATGAATGTTTTGATCATCTGCTTCAATAAGCAGTTCAAAAGGAGGAGGGGGGCTGGCAGGTGTTGAGCTACTATCAGAGCAGGCTGTAAGTATTGACAAGAAACAAATCATTACGACTGCGATTAACTTTTGCATGCTTGGTCCAGTAGGTTAAATTCTAGTTGAGTAATATTTTAAAATATAAAATATAAAATATAAAAAGCATAGGGTCTGACTCGATTGCTATAAAGTCTATATATTAGTTTTTATGGCTGAAACTTGCTTAAAATTAATACCAAGTGACAAGGAGGTTACAGTGGTCTTAAGTGTGTGAGTTTGGGTCACTTGAGGGATCTGAACTGGCTCGGTGATTGCCCAGTAAGACGTTTAAATGCATGCACGAAATTGCTTCGATCCTTATAGCCCAGTTCATAAGCAATCATTTCAGTGGAATAGTTAGTATTGGTCAACATCTCTTTGGCTGCTTCAACTATGACTTCATTTCTCAATTTAGAGTAACTTAGATTCTCAGCTTTTAACTGTCGATATAAGGTGCGCCGACTAATATTTAGCTGCCGGGCCACTGAATCAGCAGAGAGTGCAGGGTCACTTAGTTTGCCCTTAATAATTTGCTTAACCTGCGAAACTGAAGAGTAATCGAATTGTTTTAATTGCTCCTGAGCTTGCTGTCTGATTCTTTGATGTGTATTGAAGTTATGACTAATGTGGGGGATATCGAGTACGTTGCGCTGGAATACGAGCTTATCTTTTTTACAGCCGAACTTAATTGGGCATTTGAACATTTGCTGATACAGCGCAATATTAATCGGCTCCGGGTGTCGAAACTCTATATTTAGTGGCACTTTTTGACCACCGGTAAAGTAGTTGCCAATATTTACGAGTGCACTAAATAAAGCATCTGCATAGAAGGGAAGATCTCCAATAGGGGTATCATCACTTGACTCATAATAAAGACTTGCGTGCTCGCCATCTTCCTCTAATCTAAGATCAAATTTTGGATGAACCAGTTGTTTAAAACGTGAAAAACATTCAATACCCACTCGTAGGTTTGGACTACTCGCAATTAATGGCCCAAATACGGTCAACATTTCAGGTTGAATGCAGGCCCCTATAAGTAAGCCAATATTAGGTTCACCAATATGCACAGACAGCAGCTGTACAATGGTTTCAACTTCGTGCAGTTTCAAATCAAGGTCACGAGTCTGTATAGATTCCTGATCAATACCTGCCTCAGCAAAAAGTAGCTCTGGGCTAATGCCATATTTTAACGCCAGGCTGCTGAGGCTAGGCAATATTATGTTGGGTATAGCAGTGTTCATAGTTATGACTAAAGCAATAAAAATTAATTAGTGTTTATTATTACAATAAATGACCCAAATTCACACGCCTTAGTCCATTATCCCCACAGACCATTATTCATAATAAAACTACAATCGCCTAGCCAACCATCTTTAAAAACACCGGAAATAACAACAGGTAAACAGGGAATGTATTCAACACTTAAAAAATATGTATTCACCGTGGCTGTTATGCAGCTATTAATGACAAACTTTGCCCAAGCAGGGGTCAGTGAGAAAAAGTTCTGTGTATGGGACCCTGTAGGTAAGGGGGGCCCTGTTGCCGTGCTTATTAAGAGTATGATTCCAAAAGCCATTGCTTGGGGCGTTAATTTTAAACTTGACGTTTATACCGATGAAAAAGTCGCTGCCAATGATTTTAAGGCGGGTGTCTGCGATGCCGTTGTCACCACCGATATTTCTGCGCGTGATTTCAACTCATTTACCTCCACCTTTAGTGCCGTTGGTGCCATACAGAGTGAGCAGGAAATTAGAGCATTACTAACCACTATCTCAAGCCCTAAAGCCGCTAAGCTAATGCGCCAGGGCACGTATGAAATTGGTGGAATATTACCTATCGGCCCTGTTTATATTTACGTTCGAGATAAAAATATCAACCGTATAGAGCGACTTCAGGGCACCAAAATGGCCGTTATTGCTAATGACCCTGTAGTTTCAACAATAGTCAGGCGAATCGGTGGGTCTGTTGTTCCTTCAAGTCTGGCAAGCCTTTCTGGCCAATTCAATAGTGGCGGAGTCGACATCATTTTTGCCCCTGCAGTGGCATACAGCATAATGGAACTCGATAAAGGTTTAAGTCATGGCGGTGGGATTCTTAATTATCCTCTACTTAATACATCACTGCAGATAATTTTGCGTCATGACGCCTTCCCGGAAGGCTTTGGCCAAAGCATGCGAGAGTACTCGCTCAGTCAAATGGATAATATGTTGGACGTGGTCAAAGCAGCGGAGACTGAGATTCCTGAAAACCGTTGGATAAGCATTACCAGTGAAGTAAAAGCTGACTATGACAACTACATGCGTGAATCTCGTTTAGCCTTGAGAGAGGAAGGGTTGTATCAACCCTTAGCGTTGAAGTTGATGAGAAAAGTCAGGTGTAAATACACGCCGACCAACACCGAATGTGTGCTAAAGCAAGAGTAAAAAGTTGAGTTTATAAATATCATGACAGAGTGGTTACAAGATCCCGAGTTTTGGAAATACATCAGCATCCCTTTTATTGCCTCTTTAATTGGCTGGGTTACTAATTGGCTGGCAATAAAGCTAACATTTTATCCCTTAGAATTTGTGGGTATTCGTCCCTTCTTTGGCTGGCAGGGTATTATCCCCTCTAAAGCCCGAAAAGTAGCAGCGATAAGTGTTGATGCCACGCTCAGCAAAATCAGTACGGTCAGAGGGATTTTTGAGCAGATTGGCCCAGAGGTACTCGCATGTCATATTGTTGAAACAGTAACTCCTCGTATACAGGAATATGTTGATGAGCTTATGCTCAATGAGCACCCAACGTTATGGGAAAACCTACCTGTATCAGTACGTGAAAGGGTTTATGAGCGCGTTCGTAAAAAAACACCAACGCTCGTTGAGAACCTGCTTGATGATGTAAGCCATAACATCGAAGAACTATTTAATCTCAAACAGGTGGTTACCGACCAACTCACTGAAGATAAACAGTTGCTCAACCGGATTTTTCTCGAATGTGGCCACAAAGAATTCAAGTTCATTATAAATTCAGGTGCCTGGATGGGGTTTATCTTCGGTCTTATCCAGATGGGGGTCTGGTATTTTTTCCAAAGTGGTTGGGTTTTACCTATCGCAGGGCTTATTGTCGGTTTTGCCACCAATTGGATTGCTTTAAACGTTATTTTTCGTCCTCTTAACCCTATTGCTATTGGTCCCTACAAACTACATGGGCTTTTCTTACAAAGACAAAAAGAGGTTACCGCTTCCTTCTGCAATATTATTGCCCATGAAATATTAACTACTAGCAACATTATCAATGCCCTTCTTACTGGCCATAATGCTGAACGAACCAAGAACATGGTGAAAAAGCATATTAAGCCTATTGTTGATGATAGTGCCGGACTGATGAAACCATTAACTCAAATTGCGATAGGCCCAAAGCATTTTGCTAAATTAAAGCAGCATGTGGGTAATAAAGCGGTTGAAATTTCAGCAGGCACCTTCAATGATTCCGCATTTAATAATGACAGGGCGGAAGTAGTTAAAAATATCATGCGTGAAAAAATGGAGAAGCTGTCTTCTGAAGAGTTTCAGGAACTATTACGCCCCTGCTTTCAGGAAGATGAAATCAAGCTTATCTTAGTAGGAGCCGCCTTGGGCTTTGCCGCAGGACTAGTTCAACTCATTTTTATATTTGGCAGTGCTAATTAGAGGAACCAATTTCAGGCCTTTTTATAGTACATCGGGCCACTGCATACACTGGCAGTGTTCGCAAACTCTACTAAACTTAGTGGACTTCTGTGCTACTTTGCATTTAGTAACTCTATTTTAGGTCAATTGAAATGACCTAAATGGCTATATTTATAGCTTAGTGATTGTTTAAATTGATTCGCTAAAGAGGTCGTGATGAGTTATTCGCATTTATCAAAATCTGAGTTGATTAAAGTGATTCAAAAATCACACGCTGAGCTGAGGGGTATCAAAAAAGCAGAAGTATTAAATAATAAAAGTTCTGAAATTCTGGAAATGATTGCAGTCGGGCATTCTGCCCCCGATATCTATAACGCGATTGCCTTAATGTATGAAAACCGTCACCCCGGGATGCGCTGTTCAATGCTGGAATTACATGGCAATAAACTCCTACATGGAGGGGCGCCAAGTCTTCCGAAGGAATATTGCGATGCAATACACTGTCTGGAATATGGGCCTAATATTGGCTCATGTGGTACATCGACTTACACTGGAAAACGTGTTCTCGTTGAAAATATTGAGACTGATCCAAAATGGGAGCACCTCAAAGGTGTCGCACTACCTCATGGTATGCGCTGTTGTTGGTCTGAACCCATTAAGAATTCCTTAGGAAAGGTGTTGGGTGCCTTTGGTATGTATTACAACCATCCTGCTCTGCCTAATGAAGAGGAATCAAATGACCTTAAATCTGCGGCCAGACTTGCTGGAATAGTTATGGAGCGCGACCAAGCGCAGAAGCGAATACGTGAGCTAGCTTATACTGATGTACTAACCGGACTCTCCAACCGCGCCCATTTTTACCAACACCTCGAAGAATTAATAAACAATTCATATCGCCACAATCATCGTTTTGCTCTGTTATATATTGATCTGGACGATTTTAAGAGCGTTAATGATAGCTTCGGGCATGATGCTGGAGACTTACTCCTTAAAATTATTGCAGAGCGCTTGGAAAACACTTGCCGTGAAATTGATTTTATTGCACGTCTAAGTGGAGATGAATTCTGTGTAATCGTTGAAGAAGTAAATGATGAATACGATGCAGCTCATGTAGCACAACGCTGCCTTAGTTCGTTAAGTCAGCCCTTCGAACTTTCTGTTAGAAAACTCATACCTGCTTGCAGTATTGGCATTGCTCATTACCCTGATGACGGGGCTGATATGGCAACCTTAATAAAAGCGGCAGACACCTCCCTATACTCAGCAAAAGAAAGAGGTAAAAACCAATACGCCTTCTATAAACCAGAGCTAACGTTTGAGTCTGAATACCGTTTTCAAGTCGAAAAACACCTACGAGATGCAATTGAAAAAGAACAATTATCGTTAGTGTACCAACCCCAGTACAGTATAAGTACCGGTGAAATCATTGGTGTTGAAGCATTGTCACGCTGGCATCATTCATTGCTCGGGCAAGTTTCTCCTATTGAATTCATCACTACCGCCGAAAGAATTGGCATGATGAAACCGCTTACTGAATGGGTATTAAAGACCGCCTGCCGTCAGACTGCTGAATGGAAGAAGGAAGGTCTTCCGAGTTTAAGGATGGCTGTGAATATTTCTCCTAGCCAGTTTTTAGATAAGGAGATCGTGTCCATGATTAAACGTATAATCGATGAGACCGGAATAGCACCATCGGACCTTGAGTTGGAAGTTACCGAAGGCTCTGTTCAAACCGATCAGACAAACCTATCCACTTTTAAAGACCTGAAGGATTTGGGCATTCGTCTGGTTATAGATGATTTTGGAACAGGTTATTCGTCTCTTGCTTCTCTCAAGCACTTGGAAGTAGATTGCCTGAAGATAGACAAATATTTTGTAGATGCCATTCATATCGATAACGATGCGCTACTGCTGGTTGATTTTATGATAAATCTTGGACAAAAACTTGGCTACGGAGTCATTGCAGAAGGAGTGGAATCTGCAGAGCAGCTTAAAACTTTAAATAAACTGGGTTGCAATGGTGTTCAAGGTTACTTCTTTAGTAAACCGGTTTGTGGCAAAGAAATTCCAAATTTACGAACTAAAACGATGACCCACTGAATATTTAAATAAGGCAGTAAAAAATAATAATGACCATTCCACCATGAAATTAACGCCTCATAGTTGTTTAGTATTTTCTAATAATTCATTATCACCTAAAGCTGACTGGATAGAATCAAACATAACAAGGACCACTTAATTAAGTGAATGTATTTTCAATAAAAACGGTTCTATACACTGTTTTTGCTCTGTTGGCATTTGCAGGCAATTCAGTATTTTGTAGATTAGCTTTAAGCGAAAATAAAATTGATGCGGCAAGCTTTACAACGATTCGACTGCTATCTGGCATTGTTGTTTTAGCTGTCATACTAAAAATGGCTAAGGTCGAAGCGAGTACCACATCAAAGGGAAACTGGAAGGCTTCCTTTATGCTATTTATTTATGCCGTAACATTTTCGTATGCTTATACAACATTAGAGACAGGGATTGGCGCGCTAGTTTTGTTTGCATCAGTTCAAATGACAATGATAGCTGCCAGCTTATTTACAGGGAACAAACTGCATTATCTAGAGTGGGTAGGTGTATTAACCGCTTTCTCTGGGTTTGTATATTTGGTTTTTCCTGACCTTTCTACCCCTTCACTGATGGGTTTTGTACTGATGGCTATCTCAGGCATAGCGTGGGGTATGTACACATTATTCGGTAGAGGCTCCAACAACCCTTTAAGCGACACAGCGTACAACTTCCTTTGTACATTGCCATTTATGTTAGTACTAACAGCCGTAACGTTTCAGCAAGCAACTTTGTCATGGGATGGAGTTTTACTTGCCGTTTTGTCTGGTGGTATAGCCTCAGGCATTGGCTATACCATTTGGTATATAGCCTTAGGCGGACTTTCAATTACGCAGGCTGCGGTTGTGCAATTGCTTGTCCCAGCAATCGCGGCTATTGGAGGCCTTTTATTTGCAGATGAAACTCTTTCTTACCGCTTAGTTCTTTCTTCTTTAATAATTCTTGGTGGAATACTAGTAGTCATAATGGGCCGACATTCTTCAATACAACGAGAATAGCGTAAAAGATAACGAAGCGGATTCAACCATTGGGCGATCCTTCTCACTCTAGATATTTTGAGCTACGCCCCTGCCTCATAAAATTTAATTCGTCTTCATTTTTATGCCGTATTTTGAACATTCTTCTGCCTTGAAGCGTGGAACGTTGGGTATACAAGTATATAAAAAACCATCAAACGTCAGATTTTTATGCACCTTAAATCTAAATCTATTTTTATAATAACCATAACGTATTAATTACTCTGCCAAACTTTAATTACGGCATATATTATGCAAATTCAACATTGCTATAATAATTTTTATTCGACAGGAGTAAGGTATGTTCAATATTATAATAAAGACGACCTTTGTATTAATAATGTCAATAAGCGCAGTAAGCACCGCATGGAGCTATACAATTACTGGGGGCATCGATGTCGGTGCCGCTGATACATTTATGCAAGAAGCTGAAAAAGTAGGCAGCCCCTCGTCTGAGCTTGCATGGGCTAATACATTTTTAAGCCCAGATGTAAGCTATAACGACTATAAAACTGAAAACGTAGACTACTATGTTACTAATGAAGACAGCTCTGTATTTGCATTTGAACTTTTGTCAGAGCCTGGTTTTTATATTATTAAAAATGCCACCCGTATGGCTCTTTTTGAAAACATGGATAATTATTCATGGGGCGTGTTTGATGTAGGTAGCTTATCAAGTAGCATGAATCTTCCAGACTTGAGCGAAATGACAATCAGTCATGTCACCGAGTTTGGCGATGCCCCTAAAAAAATACCTGAACCGGGATTTTTAGCCTTATTTAGCTTGGGGCTACTAGGCCTAGCAGTGACCATCAAAAGACAGTCATAGTAAATGTTATACGCAAGTATCTAACTCAAGGTCATGTCCAATGACCTTGAGTTAGACGAACATCAACTAATTAAAGTCATGATGTTTAAGTCGTTGACCCAATTAGCTTTTTGGTTTATTCCAAACGTCACTATTTATCACTTCTTTGGGCGCTGACTCTGTTGGCTTTTTTTCAACAGGTACCTCTGCCGGTTTATCAGTTGCTGGTTTTTTGTATTTCATTTCCATTCCCTGCAAAAAGCGTCGCAGCATTTGATCTTGCAGTCTTCGGTAATGCTTATGACCTTCTTTGCGAAAAAATGCAGTCAGCTCAGACTTGCCCATCTCCATCTCGGCTAATGCCATAATCGCTAACACATCATCATCGATCAGATTTAAGGCTATTTTTAACTTGCGAAGGATAATGTTGTTATTGATGCGTGATTCAGGCGCTTTTTGTGGTCCCTCTTTCTTTCCTCGCAGTTTATTAATTAAACCATTCAGAAAGATCGCCATATTTCGATCACTACAGTTTTGAAAGTCTGGGTCGTCGTCTTTTTTAAGCCAAATGCTCATTTGCTCTCGCGTGACCACTGTATCTGCCAGTGCCCATATCGCAATCATCGTTTTATCATTAAAATCGAAGGT
>ENA-OSET01003320-OSET01003320.1-sediment-metagenome-genome-assembly--contig:-NODE-3320-length-14913-cov-4.123416_pt1 | contig 14913 bp, 12 predicted proteins | sample MGYA00237882_ERZ534229 | MGnify/ENA primary metagenome ERZ534229 (study PRJEB26408, sample SAMN06266212) | sediment metagenome | isolation source: Hudson Canyon methane seep mesocosm | place... | reverse complement strand
TAGCGAAGTAAATCTCATTAATTAAATGCATAAACATTTTCTTGCGCTAGGAATTGCGGTAGGTCTTGCGCTAGGAATTTTTAGAATTCCATAAAAGAAAGTATATTTGATTCGCTAAAATTTATTCTATGAAAAAATTATTACTATTAGTTACAGCAATAGTATCCTATGGTTCGCTGTATTCTCAAAATGTAAACTATACGGTGGAAATCGTAGAATATTATGCTGCGGATGGATGTCCATCAGATGGGTTTGGTTTTGATGAACAAGCAACATGGAAGTGCTGGGTCTCGGATGACGGAAATATTTTAAATGCTGGTGGTTTTTGTGAAGCCTTGAACAACAATGTTCCTATGACCTATACTGGTCATTCTAACGTTGTTATTATTAATGAAACCAACACTCCTGCTTCTAATCTAACCGTTCAATTGCAAGCATGGGAAGATGACGACATATCAAATGCTCCTGGATCAGTGGATAGATGTTCCTACAATGGAGGCGGAGGTCTCAATGGAGATGATTGTTATGTAGACCAAACCTTTACTGCATTTGATTTTAGATTGGACCCACATTGCCAATGGAATGCATATTCTTTTAATTCAGGAGATTTTCGAGTAACAATAAAAGTAAAGTGGGAATACACAGACTTTACTGTAGTTACACCAATTACAGGATGTGGATCTCTAGCAGAGTTAAGTGCTCAAGGAAGTGGTGAATGGTCTGTTGTAACAGGAACAGGAGGTTCTTTTACGAATCAATTTGACACCAATGCTGTTATGAATGGAGTTGTTGGAAATACGTATCAATTAAATTGGTCTTACCTTTCTGGGTGTATCACTACTACTACCCCTCCCTTAAATGTGGATGTAAATATGCTAGCTGATCCTATTCCAAGCCTAAACACTGCATCAAACTTGTGTGAAAATGGTGATATAATATTTACAGCTAGTAATGGTGTCTCTTATGATTGGGCTACCGGAACCCAAGGAAATACTGTAAGTACGACTTCAAATGGATTAGATACAATTTTCAATGTGACTTCGGGAGACTTACCTATTTATGTAACTGTTACGGATGCAAATGGGTGTATCGCCACTGAATCGTGGTCTTCAACATTAACAGCTGGACCACCAGTGGACTTAGGTAATGACACAACTATCTGTTCTGGAACAACAGCTACATTGGATGCATTTTCTGGTTTGTTTTCTTATAGTTGGAACAATGGAGAAACCGCTTCAATTATTTTCCCTTCCTCTGCAGGAGAATACATCGCAGAAGTGACGGATTTAGCAAGTGGCTGTGCTGGCTACGACACGGTGAACGTTAGTCTTTACCCTCCTTCTTTACTCTTTTTAGGGTATGATATTGAATTTTGTATTGGCGACACAGTGATTCTAGATGCGCAACCAGGATTTACATCTTATACATGGTCGGATGGAACCACTAATCAAACCAACACTATTACGGACTTTGGAGAAGTTTCTGTTACCATTGTTGATACAAACACTTGTGTATTGCAAGACACAATTAACTTCTCTCCTGTTTACACATACTTCTCTTTATATAGTGACACAACCATTTTCTTAGGAAATTCAATTACGCTTTTAGGTCCTAATGGTGTTTCGCACCTGTGGAATAATGGTTTAACAACACAAGATATAACCATGTCACCAATAGAAGATACCGCCTACATTGTAACGGCTTTGCAAGCAAATGGATGTTATGATGTTGCTGATGTAAATGTTCTCATAAATGAAGAACTTAACTTTTTTATTCCAAATTTATTTACACCTAATGGTGATGGAAATAATGATTTATTTTTGATCTATGGAAATGGTATTAATGAAGATAATTTCAATTTCACTATTTACAACAGATGGGGCGAAATTGTTTTTGAAACGACTGATGTAAACGAAATGCTCACGAGTGGTTGGAATGGAACCTTCAATGAACAACAACAACCTGTTGGAACCTATGTATGGGTAATGACAGGATTCCAAGACGACAATGACAATACCCCCCTGCAATTTGCAGGAAAAAATACAGGAACTATTTTACTAAAACGATAACAGACAGAAAATCTAGATTATGAAAATTTTATCTACAACATTTATAGCGATTCTGTTTAGTTCTTTAGGAATTAGTCAGGATGCTTTCTTTTCGAATTACCAATATTCAAATGCACTTACTAACCCAACACAAATGGCAATTAGTAACGACATTAATTTAACTTTAGTTCATAGAAGCCAATGGACAAATATTGTAAAGCCCTTTACTACTTCGCAATTTGAAGGGTCTTTTCCTATTTTGCAAACAAATACAAACAAAAAAATAGCTGTAATTGGCTTTTCATTTGTAAATGACAGAATGGGTGAAGGAGGGTACCTTCAAACGAATCAACTGGCTTTTAATTTTGCTTATAATTTATCGCTTGGCAGCAGTAATCTTGCTATTGGATCGAAAATAGGTTATTTTAATAGTTCGACAGATTTGGATGGTTTAACAACTGGCAATCAATTTAATGGCGGCGTTTTCAATTCAAATACTTCGATAGGTGAAACAGAAATTAATCCAGTAATCCAAGGGTTAGAGATGTCACCTTCTATTACTTGGTACCAAAATGATTCTTTGGGAAGAAGTCTTCACTATTTTGGAATAACCGCATTTAATGTGAATGAACCTTCTTCAGGATTTACTTCAACTGATTTGGGAAAACCTATGAGAATAGCAATAACCGGTGGTACTAATGTTGTTTTCGGAACACTGGGATTGTCACCAAATGCTCTTTTTATGACGCAAGGGAATCAAAGTCAGGTAGTAATTGGAGCTGATCTAAAGTATTTTGTTACAAACACTACTGATAATTATACTGCAATTGCATTTGGGGTATATAGTCGTTTGAAAGATGCAGGGATAATTACATTAAAGTATTTATCGGATGCTTTTGATGGTGGAATTACATATGACATTAACACCTCAAGTTTAACAGATGGTTTGAATAAAAATACTGGATCATTTGAAGTCTTTCTAAACTATAGAATTAAACCAAAATCAAAGATCAAGCAGTTCAACAACATAATTGAGGTATACGACAAAAACACGAAAAAATTAATAACTGCTTCGGCTAGCTATCCAAGTAAAACAACAGGAAGTAAAGTGATAATTTTTGAAAATAAATCAAGCGATACTACTGAACTAAATCAAAAAGAAGAATACACTATTACAATAACGAAAGATGGATACGAAGATCAAGAAATTAACGTTATTCAAAACACAGGGATTGAAGTTGTGACCAAAGTATTTATGGCTCCCTCCGTAACGCTATTTGATTTAGAAATTGAGATATTTGATAGAGAAACAAACAAACCAATTGCTGCAAAAATCACGCATATTGACCCGATTACCATGATTCAAACTGAATTAGGAGAAGCAGACAAGATTTCTAAAGAGCTAGAAAGTGGTATTAAACATATTATCTCTGCAAACGCAGAGGGATACGATAACGGTATTTTAGAGATACGATATGATAAGTTTGGTACGCTAAGTAAAAGCATCTATTTAGGAAAAACTAAACCAAAACTAGTTGCAACTTCACTAAAACTAATTGTATTAGATGAGACTACGAAAAAACCTATCAAATCGACAATTATGTTAGCAAACGTTACAAACGAAAGTAAACATATCAATTCACTAATCGCGCTAGAAGGGTTTGCCCCAGAAGCACAACCTTTAGAGGTTGGCAACAAATTTGAAATACTCGTTACTAAGGAAGGCTATTTTAATCAAACCCTTAAAGTAGACGCAATTAAAGTTGAAAACATTGAAAGAGTTGTACTACTATCTTCTATAGAAGTGGGTAAAAGTATTATTGTGGATGATCTTCTTTTTAAAACAGGTAAAAAGCAACTGGATACACGTTCTTACAGAATTTTAGACCAATTAGTTGATTTCTTAAATCAAAACCCGACAATAAAAATTGAATTACAAGGGCACACGGATAGCGATGGTTCTAAATACGCAAATCAAGACCTTTCGGAAGGAAGAGCTAAGTCTGCTATTACTTACATGGAGAGTAAAGGTATAGCATCAGCTAGGTTGCTTGCAAAAGGATTTGGAGAGGATAAACCTATTGCGACAAATAATAATGCAGAAGGAAAAGCAAAAAACAGGAGAGTTGAATTGAAAATTGTTGGGAAATAAGACTATTTATACATCTTTAAAAAACCACCTAATTAGGTGGTTTTTTTGCCTAAACCTATTTACAAATACATAAATCTACTACCTAAGCATAAATGACCAATAAGCACAAAGAATTTGAAGTTACAGAACACCAACTCTTTATTTCGTCTATTAAACATTGGTTAAGATTAAAGAAGGAAAATAAAATTGCTCCGTCTAAAAAAAAGATGTCAAGAAAAATAACATTATTTGTTATTTTATCTACTCCATTTAGATGGTTACAATCAATTCTTATTGCATCAAGATTAAAAGGGATTTCATTTAAAGAAAACCCTCCTTTATTTGTAATTGGGCATTGGAGAAGCGGTACAACACACTTACATTATCTTTTATCACAAGACAAAAGGTTTGTTTACTTAGATTCTTTCCAAGCTTTCTTTTTCAGGATATCATTTGTATCCAAAGGTCTAATGCGACCTTTACTTGCTTACCTCATGCCCTCTACTCGACTCCAAGACAATGTGAAAATTGACGATCACTCTCCGCAAGAAGAAGAACATCCATTGACAAATCTTACAGAGAAGAGTGGAATGCAAATATTTTTTTTTCCAAAGAACAAATCTTATTTTGATAAGTACAATGTATTTGAAGGAACAACAGAAAAAGAAATTAAAGATTGGAAAAAAATCTATCTGAAAATGCTAAAACAAATTTCTTTATTTCAAGGGAAGGAAAAGCAATTATTATTAAAAAATCCACACAATACAGGTCGTGTTAAAATATTACTACAGCTGTTTCCAAACGCGAAGTTTATATTTATCCATAGAAATCCATATGAAGTATATTCTTCTACAAAGTATTTATATCAAAAGGCTGTAAAGACACAGTTTTTACAAGAGTTTTCGGAAAAAGAAATAGAAGAAAGAATAATCTATTGCTATGAAAAAAGTATGCAGAAATACCTAGACGACAAACACCTTATTCCTGAAGATTCATTGTACGAAATCAGTTTTATTGAATTAGAGGCACAACCTATTAACTCACTGGAAAAAATGTATTCTAAATTAAATATCTCTGACTTTAATAAGAATAAAACACACTTTCAAGATTACCTAGACACAGTAAAAAGCTACAAAAAGAATCAGCTGGCAGATATACCATCTGAAGTAAAAGAACAAATCAATACACGCTGGAAATTTGCTTTTGAAAACTGGAAGTACGAACTAGTTGACTAATAATCCAATCTCGACACAATTCCAATTCAATACTTGAACCATTCAGGAGCACAACTCAATTATCCTAATCCTTACTGAACTGCAACCAATATCTAAAATCTCGGTTATTCAAGAAACCGACAATCCTTTTGTTTTGCGTAAAATCAGAATTTAACACAACAGTTGTTGGGTAGCGTAATACACCTTCAACTTCAGCTAATTCTTTTGCTAAACTATGCAGTCCTTTTCCTCCACTAAACATAATATACTCATATTCCTTATTTCTAAAGTTTATAGTTTCCTTAGAATCTGCATTCAATTTTACAAAATAATAATTCTTCCCTACTCTTTTAACAAAGCTTTTTTTTGAGTAAATCTTTGATTCCATTAACTTACAATAGCCGCACCAAGGAGTTTCAATTTTAACAATTATTGGTTTTTTTTGCTTTGTAATAGAATCTGCTAAATCATCAAACTTAGTCCAGGAAACCCCTTGGGAAAATCCAATTGATGAAATAGAAAAAAATGTTATTATTAAAATTATTTTCATTGACTTGCCTAATTTAAGAATCTTTTGAAATAGAAACGTACAAATCACTTTTTTAGTTCTACTATCTGAGCGAGAGTTTCAACTATTTCTTCTTGTTGAACTCATAACTTACTCCACCAAAGAAAGTTATTCCCTGGAAAGAGGAATAAATGTAAGTAGGATCAAATTCATATCCATACGGGTTTTCAGTAATATCATCCGAATGTTTATTAAAAGGGTCATGAGCTCTTAAAATAGAATTTGAAGCAGGCGTAAAATTTAAAAGGTTTCTAACTCCACAATTTACTCGTATCCCTGATTTAAAAGACTTCGATATTTTAATATTCTGTAAACTAAAAGGTTTTGAAAACTCATCCCTAAAATCATTCTCTACTAGTGGCAATTTCATAGGACCGTATAAACTACCTGTATAATCAATATTCACTTTTAGTTTTTTAATCTGATATGACACTGACCAAGTTCCTGTATATTTTTCCGCGAACAATTGTCGCTGTCTTATTAATAAATCATCCATTGTTTTATTCATCGAGTATACATCCAATATTGTTCCGCCAAAATTAATCCGCAATGGAAAATTAAATAGTATTCGTGCGTTCAATGATATCCCTTGCGAAATGGCATAACCATCCAAATTGGAATATATTATTTGCTTGTCATTCGTTTCATAATCAGGGGTTATTTTATTTGAAAAGTTCGTATAAAAAATTGAAGCATCAAGTGTCATGTACATTTTATTCGTATTGATACGTTTAACATAGTTTAAATTTATATTATGTGACTTTTCTGGGTTAAGATCCTCTGAAACAACTACGTCTCTTGCACCGGTTAAGGCTGCATGATCTTCAGTGAATAGATTCACTACTCTAAACCCATTGCCATAACCTACTCTTATTTCACTTTTCGAAGTGGGGTCAACTTTAATATTTAAACGTGGGGTAAAAATACTTCCATGTTTTAAATGATAATCATAGCGTCCCCCAATTAGAACCTTCGTCTTTTCGTTTAACCTAAAATTATCTTGAATAAAAAACCCTGGTAAAAACCATTCATCAGGCGTATTTACATAAATGGGTGAATCATTAATCTCAGTAGCATACGTGTTGTCATCATAATGATTATACCTTAAAGCAAGTCCAGTAAGTAAAGCGTGACGTGTATTTATATCCTGATGCCAAACCACTTGACCATAGCCTATATGTTGCTTTGCTTGATAGGACAACATTCCATAATAAGAATCTTGATCATGAAAACTATATGAACCGCTAAGAATTATTCGAGGTTTTACTGGTAATTCAAAATTACCAATAACTTCTATCCTATTAGTATAAATGGACTCACCATAAAGGCTATCTCCCCCTCTAAAAGAATCATCCCATTTCATCTCACCTCCCCACCGGTCTTCTTTCATTAACCTAACCAAAATATTAGCAAACCGGTTGTCTTTTCTTTCAAAACTGAATTTATTAAATAAGGAAATCCTATCTTTTAGAGTGACGTCGGTAAAATTATCTCCATTATTATCAATTGGTTTTGTGTAATTATAATAACTAGCTCCAAAAAGGCTTTTAACTTTCCCTAGCTTATACTTTATATGACCATCCAATTGATATTCGTTCCAAGTAGTAGCAGAACTTTCGAACGCGAAATCAGAAGCGGAGTTAACGTCTTTTGTAATAACATTAATTAACCCAGCAACAGCCTCAGAACCATATAGAGTTGATGCTGCGCCCTTCACTACTTCAACTCTCTCTAATAAACTACTAGGAATACCCTGTAATCCGTAAACAGTTGACAAACCTCCAACTAATGGCATTCCGTCGATGGTAACCATCGTATATGGCCCCTCCATTCCGTTGATATGAATATCTCCTGTATTACATACTGCACAATTAATTTGAGGACGAACACCATTAATATTTTGAGTAGCTTCAAATATACTTGGTGTAGGCACCTTTTTAAGATATTCAGCAGAATACACCTCAACTGGAATGGGACTGTCTTTTTTTGATATCGAAAGCATTGTTCCGCTAACTACAACTTCGTCCAGTATATCTTCCAAAGTTGTTAATACAATGTATAAAGAAGTATCGTTATGTAAATTATAGGAAAAAAATGAATTAGAGAATCCATATGCAGCAACAATTAAATCTACCTTTCCTTTACTCAATTTAATAGAAAAATTCCCATCAATATCCGTTGACACTCCAATATTTTGATCTTTTTCATAGATGGAAGCGTAAGGAACCGACTCTCCTTTTGAAGAAGTTACAACTCCACTTATTATCCTTTCTTGGCCTACCAAAGAAGTGATATAAAAAACAAAAAAAAGGATGGTAATAAACTTCATTATTAGTCTTATTGTAACTTATATTTAGGCAAAACTAAATATTTTTTAAATACAAATGAATTATTTTTTATAAATTCGCAAAAAAGCTACCATGAGAACCTCATCTGAAGAAGATTATCTAAAAGCTATTTACGCATTATCCAATACTAACACAGGTGCAAGCACAAATGCTTTAGCGAATCATTTAAATATGAAGGCATCTAGCATTACAGATATGTTAAAAAAACTTTCTGATAAAGGGTGGGTCAATTATGAAAAATACAAAGGAGCTTCCTTAAATGTAGATGGTAAAATTATAGCGTTAAGTATTGTTCGAAAACATCGATTGTGGGAAACATTTTTAGTGAACAAACTTAATTTCAAATGGGATGAAGTGCACGAGATTGCCGAACAACTAGAACATATAAAATCGAATGAATTAGTGGATCGATTGGATGACTTTCTAGGTAACCCCAAATTTGATCCACATGGAGATCCTATTCCAAATAAAAATCATGAGATAACTGATTCTAGAAAACGAAGTTCCTTATCTGAAGTTGAGGTCAATAGGGAAGTAATTATTATTGGAGTTAAAGATTCTGCTGCTCAGTTACTTCAATACTTAGAAAAAGAAAACATGATTTTAGGAAAAAATATTATCGTATTAGAAATTCATGATTTCGACAAAAGCCTTAGGATATTAATTAACGGCAAAGAATTAAATATTTCAGAAAGAGTTGCTCAAAATGTTTTAGTTCAGACAAATTAGAAAGCTATGTGGAATTCTTTAGTAGATTTTTTCTTAAGCATTAATCCAATTTTAGCAGCATTAATTGCAACAACATTTACCTGGTTGGTAACAGCGGCAGGTGCCGCAATGGTCTTTTTCTTTAAATCTATAAACCGAGCAGTATTAGATGGGATGCTAGGTTTTACCGGAGGAGTAATGGTTGCTGCTAGTTGCTTTGGTTTATTAGGACCTGCTGTTGACATGTCTGCTGGTGAGGGTTTTACACAAGTAGGTCCAGCTGTATTTGGCTTTTTATTGGGCGCTCTGTTTCTATTTGGATTGGATAAAGTAATGCCACACTTACATATAAATTTCAAAGATTCAGAAGCAGAAGGAGTAAAAACCCAATGGCATAGAACAACTTTATTGGTTCTTGCTATAACTTTACACAACATTCCTGAGGGGTTAGCTGTAGGTGTTATTTTTGGAGCATCCATGGGAGACCCTGAACTCATTAACACGGCCATGATTTTAGGGATTGGGATCGCTATTCAAAATTTCCCGGAAGGATTTGCAGTTGCTATGCCCTTGCGAAGAGAAGGTGTTTCCAGAAGAAAAAGTTTTTGGTATGGCCAACTATCTGCTGTTGTTGAGCCAGTAGCGGCAGTTATTGGTGCAGTAGCCGTTTCTTTTTTTACTCCAATTTTACCTTATGCCTTAGCTTTTGCAGCAGGAGCAATGATTTTTGTAGTAGTTGAAGAGGTAATTCCTGAAACACAAAGAGATAAATACACAGACATAGCCACACTAGGCTTTATAGGCGGTTTTATTGTAATGATGTCTTTAGACGTTGGTTTGGGATAAAAATCAATAATTATAAAGTAAAAGCCAAACAGATTCTGTTTGGCTTTTTGTATTTTGCAACAAAATATTTTAGTGAAGCAAGAATCTACTTTTCAAATTTACAATGCCTCAGCAGGTAGTGGAAAGACTTTTACTTTGGTTAAAGAGTACTTAAAAATAGTACTGATTAGTACTGATGTTTTTATTTTTCAAAAAATTTTAGCAATTACATTTACCAACAAAGCAGCTGCAGAAATGAAGCAGCGTGTTTTAACTAGTTTGAAAGAGTTTTCTGAAGGTAAAAAAACACCTATTTTCTCAATTTTACAACAAGAAACAGGTTTTGAAACTAGTGTAATTCAAAAGAAAAGTAAAAAAATTTTACAGCTAATTCTTCAAAACTACGCTGCTTTTTATATTACCACAATAGATAGTTTTACGCATAAAATTATTAAGAGTTTCGCTTTTGATTTAGGCTTGAGTCAGAATTTTGAGGTAGAAATGAATGCCACAGATTTATTAGATCAAGCGGTAGATGTTTTAATTTCTAGAATAGGAGTTCATAAAGAATTAACTCAAGTTTTAATTGAGTATTCTTTAGAGAAGTCAGATGATGATAAATCTTGGGATATCTCTAGAGATTTATCTGAGTTTTCAAGAATTCTTTTAAACGAAGAAGATATTACCCATTTTAGAAGGTTGAGTGAAAAATCTCTGCAAGATTTTAAATCTTTGCAACAAAAACTAAATGCCCATCAAAAGGATGTAATTGCTTCAATGATAGCTATTGGAGAAGAAGCATTACAGATCATTAATCAACAACAATTAGATGTTAAAGATTTTTACAGATCAATGCTTCCAAATCATTTTTTATCACTGGTACATAAAACAGAAAAAACAAAGTTTTTTGATCAGAGTGTTCTTAAAAAAAGAATCGATGAAAACGAACTATTATCCAAGACTAAAACAGCAGATACATTACTAACTGCAGAAAATATTTTACCAGCACTTTTAAAATTGTATTCAGATTCAGAATTATTGTATCAACAATTAAGTCAAACAAAATTAGTCCTAAAAAGTATCATTCCATTGGCTGTTTTGAATTCCCAAGTGTCGCCATGGCCTGAAATTGACTGAAGAAGGCAATTGTGTGTGGTCAGCGCCGCGGGGTCTTTCGGTACACCGTGTTCTTTCAAGTAGGCAGGGGAAGCACAGCAAACAATTCGCATGTCCCTAAGTTTGCGGGCGACCAGACTGGAATCCTTTAGATTTCCAAAACGGACCGCGAGGTCAAAGCCCTCTTCGATGACGGACACATGGTGGTCAGATAGGTGCAGCTCGATAGAGACTTTGGGATGCGCAGCTTGAAATGGCTTCAACATCCGAACCAGATGAGATGACCCGAAACCCGTAGGTGCCGTGATCCGGATACGCCCTGCCAGCTCGGACTGATTGTCTCGTACCAGACCTTCGAGCTCATCAAACTGCTCAAGCAAGGGCAAACACCGGTCATAGTAAGACCGCCCTGTTTCGGTCAGAGTCACACTCCGCGTTGTTCGGTTGAACAGTTGCGCGCCAAGCCGTTCCTCAAGCTGCCCCACATATTTGCTGGCCAGTTTGGTGCTGATCCCAACCCTTTTGGCACCGTCGGTAAAAGACTGATGTGCCGCGACAGCAGCAAAGGTACGCATGCCCTGGATCGTGTCCATTATGTTCAATCCATTCATAATATTTGAACAAATAGGTATATTATCGCCGGTGACGGCTCAAGCTATTCTTAAGGCATCGCCGGGGACTGACCCTGGCACCGTCAAAGGAAAACACACATGTCTAACGCCATCCGCATTCACGGCTTCCCACTTTCCGGCCACTCACACCGTGTTGAACTGTTCGCCAGCCTTGCAGGTATCAACCACGAGGTCCTGACCGTTGACCTTGCAAACGGTGCCCATAAGAAGGACGATTTCCTTGCCAAGAACCCCTTTGGTCAGGTGCCCGTGATCGAGGACGGTGAGACCGTGATCAGCGACAGCAATGCGATTTTGGTTTATCTGGCCCGGAAGTATGCGCCGTCGTACATCCCAACTGATCCAGCTGAAGAGGCCGCTGTGCAAAAATTTCTAACGCTGGCGGCTGGTGAATTGGCCTTTGGCCCCGCCGCGGCCCGTTTGATCAACGTCTTTAAGGCGCCCTTGGATGTGGACTTTACCCACGCTACAGCAGCCAAGGTTTTGGGAAAAATCGAGGCGCATTTGGAAGGCCGCGATTATCTTGTCGGTGATACCCCCACAATCGCTGATGTTGCGATCTATAGCTACACAGCGCATGCTCCCGAAGGAGACGTTTCGTTGGAGCCTTATCCGAATGTGCGCCGCCTGCTGACCAACATCGAGGCGCTTGATGGCTTTGTTCCAATGCAGGTAACACCCGTTGGTTTGCGCGCAGACACTGCCGCCTGAGCCATTTGCCCAACCGTTCCATAACGGTTGGGCAAACCATTTCTTTCTTTTTCAATGAGGTTCGCCATGGCCGATCAAGCTCCACTCCAGCAATCGCCCTTTCACTCAGGCGAACAAGACGCCCAAGCCCGTGTCGGCAAGCGCGACGCGATGGAGGCCTTTGGCAAAATCGCAATCCGCCCATTCATGCCGGACCAACACCGTGCGTTTTTTGAGAAAATTCCTTTTGTTGTTCTGGGGAGCGTCGATGAAGGCGGTTGGCCTTGGGCCTCCATTGTGACAGGAGGAAATGGCTTTATTACCTCTCCAAGCGACACCCGCCTTGACCTTGCTGCCATGCCGGTGGCCGAGGATCCGCTGTTGGGGTCCATAAAAAACGGTGCACCAATTGGCATGTTGGGTATTGAGATCCCCACGCGCCGCCGCAACCGAATGAACGCCAATGTGATCGCCGCAAGCGAGACTGGGTTTTCTCTGGGTGTGGCGCAATCTTTTGGCAATTGCCCACAATACATTCAAACACGTGACATTGAATTCATTCGCGACCCCTCTGCTAAGATCGACCGCCCCGCCGCTGATCGGTTTACAACGCTTGATAATGCGGCCACCGCCTTTATCGAACGTTCTGATACGTTCTTTGTGTCCAGCTTCATCAACCCTGACAATGGACTGGTCGCCGAAGGCGTTGATGTCTCTCACCGTGGCGGACGATCTGGGTTTGTGAAAGTTGATGGTAACACGCTGACCATCCCTGACTATTCCGGCAACAACTTCTTCAATACGATTGGCAACTTCTTGGTGAACCCCAAAGCCGGTCTCATTTTCCCGGATTTTGAAACCGGCGATGTACTAATGCTTACCGGTACTGTTGAAATGCTGTGGGAAGATCACCCTGAAGTCACCGCTTTCAAGGGCGCCGAGCGTGGCTGGCGCTTTACCCTCGACCATGGATTACGCATTCATGATGCGTTGCCATTTCGAGCAGAGTTTGGCGAATGGTCTCCTAATTCCTTGATGGCCGACGATTGGGCCACATCCATTGCGCGCCAAGAGGTCGAAGAGCAGCGCAACGCTTGGCGGACATTGCGTGTGACCAAAATCGTAGACGAAAGCAGCGTTATCCGCTCATTCTATTTTGAACCCACCGACAGCAATCCCTTGTTTTCGTTCGAAGCTGGGCAATTTCTGACCGTCAGGGTCACTCCTGAGGGAAATGGGCCGCAGGTCCGCACCTACACGCTTTCCTCCGCTCCCGGCGATCCGACCTACCGAATTTCCGTAAAGCGCGAGCCGGGTGGTATCGTCTCAAACCACCTTCACGATAGCCTCAATGTCGGTGACACGATCGAAACCAAAGCCCCCAAAGGTGCGTTTTTCATAGACGCGCTCGAAAAACGTCCCGCCGTGCTGATCGCTGGCGGAGTTGGGATAACCCCAATAATGGCAATGACACGCCATGTGCTCAACGAAACTGTCCGTAAGCGATACACGCGGCCACTTACTGTTTTTCACGCCGCACATGCCACGGATCAAAGGGCTTTCACCGAGGCCTTCCGCGCAGCAGAAACTGATACCGGCGGAAAAATTCGCTATATTTCGGTGATCGGAAATCCCGCAGTCCACGAAACCTTAGGCACAGATTTTGATGCAACCGGCCATATCAATGCCGATATCCTGCGCCAGCATTTGGCTCTGGATGACTACGATTTCTTCCTCTGCGGCCCGCCACCTTTCATGCAAGGGGTATACGATAGCCTGCGCGGGCTTGGGGTCCGCGATGTGCGCATCTATGCTGAGGCCTTTGGCCCTGCCGCTCTAATCCGGACAGCAGATGAAGGAACCACCCCCGATGTTCCCGAACCAGAGGCCGAAATGGCGGTTGTGAAATTTGAAGCATCAGGCTTTGAGCAGAGCTGGGGAAAAGGTGACGGTACCTTGCTTGAAACAGCTGAGGCACATGGACTGACCCCCGATTTCTCTTGCCGCACGGGGACCTGCGGTAGTTGTGCAGTCAAGAAGCTGTCAGGTGAGGTTGCCTATCGCGTCCCACCGACCGCAGATGTCGCGGAGGGCGAAGTTCTCATCTGTTGTTCTGTTCCGGCTGAAGGCAGCACAACCCTTGTTCTTGACCTTTGACACAGCCGCGAAATGGACCGGTCCCGCCACTTAGGGAGTATCAGCTCGAACTCTCCACCGGAAATTCCTTCCTATTGCGCGCAATACACGCGAGAGAGGATCATGACGATTTTAACCTTTCTTCGTGACAACGCGCGCTGGCTCAGCGCCGGGATGCTGCTGACCTTTCTCAGCAGCTTCGGGCAGACCTATTTCATCTCGATCTTCGCCGGTGAAATTCGCGAGGTGTTTCAAATTTCACATGGTCAATGGGGCGGCATCTATGCTGTTGGCACCTCCGCATCGGCCGCCGTCATGGTCTGGGCCGGGGGGCTGACGGATCATTTCCGTGTGCGCTCCCTTGGAGTCGTATTTCTCGTGATGCTGGCGGGCGCGTGCCTTTCCATGGCGATCTCCGCTGGGCCACCAGGTGTGGCACGGTGGCCTCGCAAAAAAAAAACGTAACCACTTCTTCCTGCGGTCGTCCAGCCTGAAAG
>ENA-OSET01003319-OSET01003319.1-sediment-metagenome-genome-assembly--contig:-NODE-3319-length-14915-cov-3.421620_pt1 | contig 14915 bp, 11 predicted proteins | sample MGYA00237882_ERZ534229 | MGnify/ENA primary metagenome ERZ534229 (study PRJEB26408, sample SAMN06266212) | sediment metagenome | isolation source: Hudson Canyon methane seep mesocosm | place... | reverse complement strand
ATCAGCCGCTTTTAAAAGGTCATCCATATTCATTGAATCAGGGTCATAGAAAGAAATGCCAATGCTGGTACTAACTTCTATTTTTATATTATTAAGCTCAAGGGGGGTAGATACAGAATTTAGGATTTTTTGTGCAACATTTACAGCGTTAATCTTTGCTGGTATATCTTGTAGAATAATGGCGAATTCATCGCCTCCCATGCGTGATATGAGGTCGTCCACTCTTAAAATATCAGACAAATTCTGGCTAATAGTTTGAAGTAATAAATCGCCAATATCGTGTCCGTATTGATCATTAATAAATTTAAAATGATCAATATCAAGAATCATCACTGCAAGTGTTGTGTTGGATCGTTTTGCACGTGCGATTGATTTCTTTAAGGCATCATGAAAGTAAGCACGATTTGAAATGTTCGTTAAATAATCAAAATTAGCTAGGTGTAGTAACTTTTCTTCAGTTTCTTTTTCTTGTGTGGTGTCTTTAAATGTTAAGACTGCCCCATCAATTTCGCCATTAATACCTTTAGTGACGTCACAAGAGTAATCAGAATGAAACATGCTTCCAGTCAGTGATTGCCAGTTGCCACTGCCTTTTAAGTTCGCTCTTCCTAAACGCGTTGCGTTATAAAAATTTGATGAGAGTAAATCAATCAACTCTCGGTTAGAATCACTGTAGTGCTGGGAATCTTTCGTATTTTCGCAATGTTGCACTAAGAAGTCTTGAAGTTTTCCTGAGATATTTTCAGTATCAATAGCCAGTAATTCTGATGCCTTTGGGTTGGCAAAGGTAATCTTTCCATCTAAATCAATCCCTAAAATACCTTCACTCACGCTATTAAGTAATATGTTTAACCGTGCCGTAGAGTCTTCAGCAATCCGGCGGTGTTCATCTAAGGCAATAAATTGCGCGACCTTATGGGTGAGTATCGTGTCATTAACTGGCTTTGTAACAAAATCAACGGCACCAGCTTCATAAGACTTTTGGAGTGCTTCACTGTTACTATCATTGCTCGTGACCATCACAATCGGAATATGTTTAAACTGTTGATTACTGTGAATAAGGTTAACGACTTCATAGCCTTTCATTTCCGGCATTTCTATATCCATCAAAATGACGGCGAAGTCATTATTAAGAACTTTACTGAGCGCTTCTTTTCCTGATGATGCCTGGATGACTGTAATATCTAAAGGAGAGAGAATGTGTTCAAGAACATTACGTTGGCTTGCAAGATCGTCAACAATAAGAACATTGCTTTTTTTAAGATTAGCCATTCTCTCTTAAACCCATTGCAGTTGGAGTATTGCTAATTATAGGTAATGCTTGTGTATTCGCGAATTTATTAACGTAAAAAGTCAGAGTGTGCTTAACCGTTCAATCAGCCACATACTGCCCATACCTCCTATCAATATAGATCCAAAACGAGCGACTAATACACCTTGATGACGCCTGAAGACGTAGACTAATGCTGGAAATACCAAGGCAATAATTAGCAACTGACCTGCTTCAACCCCAAGGTTAAAATAAAGTAGCGCGCCAGCCACCTGATCGCCAAGTCCTATTTCTGTTAATAAATACGAAAACCCAAAACCATGAATCAAGCCAAACATAAAGGTCATGATTGTTCTGCGTTTCCAGGGAGAAAGCAGTCTGTCTATTTTAGTATTTGGACGTAAATGCCACAGGTTTTCCAGAGCGACATAAATAATAGATGCGGCAATGGCAGCTTCTACTAAAGCAGAAGGCAAACGTATTATATCTAAAACAGATAGGGCCAGTGAAATAGAATGAGCCAAGGTAAAGGCACTGGCTAGCAGTAACAGATGTTTGAAACCCAAAGGTAATAGTAATAAACCAATTAAGAAAAGTACGTGGTCGTAGCCCTGTAAAATATGCTGTAAACCAATAGGGAAATAATGCTTGGACTGGGTAATACTGTTGAATAATGCAGAAAAGGACGATGAGTTATTATTTTGGCTTTCCTTATTGAGAGGGGCTGTAGCGGCACTTGTTAACAAATCGTCCGATAGTTTTTTACCCCAAAGGTTTAACAAATAAGCTACAGGGATTGTATGCATATTATTTTCGCCTGATAAGCTTATATTTTGATCACGTCCGGCGATGGAAATACGTGTAAAGTTTTGATGCCCCTCCTTCTGGTTTAATAAGTAATAACCCAGATTAAGGTTTTGAAGCGGGCTGTCACATTGTAGCAAAAGTACAAATTGTGCAGAGTTAATATTGCTTAAGGTTTTTTGTTGGAAGTAGTTTATGTCGCAGGGCTGGTTATTATTCTTAACCAAAAAACCCTGAGAAATGATTTTTTGTGTAGGCCATCCTGATTGCTTTCGTAACAAACCAAGCTCAACAATAGGTAAAGTATACACCAGCTTAATTGATGAATACCCAATTTTAATACTGGTATCTGTTACGCCTGACTCATGTGCATGAGCAGTGCTGCTAAGTAAAAACAGAGTTAGCAGTAGGGTCATAAAAACCGTTTTTGAAACGATATTTAAAAGGCTGGTAACAGATAATTGCGCCAGTGTATCAAGTTGAATATTCATCAGTTTACCCTCTTGTTACATTAGTTGTGGCATATCATCAGGTAGTGGGCAACCGTCAGGTGGAGGCGGCATGGAACCGTCAGCATTAGGTTCGGGTAGGGTGCCTGGCTCGGGACAATCTGCATTGATCTGACCCTCTGGTGCTTGTTCGGTAGCATCTTCTATCGGCACACCGCCACCATTTTTATAAAATGATTCATGGATCGTACCTTTAAAGCAAGCTAATACCCAAGGGTAGGTGTCGGTTACGTAATACCCGTACTGGCCATCTACGGTCATACCGTTGCATTCATCCAGGTCTCCGGCATTGGTATATTCCCAGTCAGCGACATAGGTGCCATCGTAGTTTACAGCGTTACCACTATCTGAAGGGTTTAAGCCATTTATGGCGACACGGTTACCTGTCTTAAGCGTAAATCCAGAGGTGGCTTTTCTCACGGAGCCTGTATCGAGGTCTAAGAAGTAACTACCGTAAATAGGGAAACCATCTCCCGCAAAACCAATCACTGGTGAGCCATTAGGTCCTGGATTGTCGTCAAACATTGCTTCAGGGTTACCATGGTAATGATATTGGCCAGTTGGCTGGGTGTGGGCATTATGAGCATCTGCACCAAACTTGGTATCAGACCCCAGAGGATCCATTAACCAGGGGTCATCGGTGTTACAACCAATAGCTGTATTACCGTTGGCATCTGTGCCATTTTTGCTTGGGTCATAACAACCTGCAGATAGGATATCCAGTACCACACCATTAAGGAATATGGCATCTTCGGTTTGTTGTGTTAACGAGGAAGTAGAGGCTGCTATCGTTGGAGAGCGAGAAATACTTAGCTCCAGAGCATATTCAGCCGTAGGCGTTGCAAAATGAGCGCTGGCATCATCAAAATCATGGTTAGGAATGCTATTTGATACAAAGGTGCAGCTATCGTTGGTATTGGAGATAAGCATGGTGGCTTCAAAGCCCATGTTCTGACTTATATCGAGCACAGATGCTTCCAGGGTATTGCTATAATCAGCGCAATCGCCACTGCGCTCGGTAAAAATACTATTGGTGATATCAATTACATCAGTATTGGATGTGTTGTCTGTCGTATCATCAGAGACTTCAGATACGTTATCTACTGCATCTTCCACGTCATCATCGTTAAGCTTACAGCCTTGCAGCATAATGCTTGCACCTAAAATGGTTATGCCAGACCAAGTTATGCCTTGTTTGGTCCATGATTTATTTGTTGTCATTTTACGTACTCCACTTTTATTGCCCGTTGAATATTCACCTGAAGTACTTGCCAGGTATTAAACCTAGTTATTATTCAAGTGATCATGGTGTAAAAGTTACAGGCTAAATGAGGAGGAAATGAGGAAGGAATGTGTAAGCATGCGATGGAGATTGGAGATGTGTGTTAGATCACAAACAGTTAAAACGCTATTTTCTAAGGTAGGGTAAGTATTTACCTTACTGCCCAGGGTTAGTAACAAACTGACTTGGTTTTTGGCGAATGACATACTCCATAAAAACTTCACGATACTTTTTGTTTTTACCATACCACCGTTCAACTACGGCTAGCTGATCCATTAGCATCTCATTGGTAAGCACTTTATCTATTGCAGCCATTACCTTTATACCAAAAGGTGTTTTTGAACAATGCGAGTGTAAACTCGAATACATTTGGATTTCTTCAATATTATAAAACTGATATTTGTTTGGAATGCCTTTTACTTCAGCATCAAAAATAGCTTGTGTAGAAAAAGCAAAAAAGTAATCCAAGCGATTTCTATCCAGCATAGTTAAAGCAAATTCTACCTCACCTCTTGAAGAGAAATAGATGTTTTCTTTTCCTCTATATTGTTCAAGCAAGTCATTTACCTTTTTTGAATAACTCATTTCCTCTAAATAGCCTAAAGTAATGTTTGGTTTTTGAAGAAGCTTCGCTAAAGATAGGACCTCACCTGGTTTTCCAAACAAATCTTGTTTCGTTTTTAACGTTAAAATTCCTGTGGGTGGCGCTAATGAAACCGGCCGACTATGCTTTCTATATGCATTACTCCCTGGAATAATCCAAGACCAAGCAACACAAACATTTTCTTCACGAATCAAGCGATTATATCGTCGAGTATTACTAATGAGGTTTTCATGGTTGTATTGAGGAAGTTTGAGTTGTAATGCCTTAGTAAAAGAGTCTCCCAAGCCTTGGCCTACGAACTGCCCTTTAGTAATGAAGTTAGGTGTTTGCTCCCAACCCAGCCATCGTATGGTTTGTTTTTCTTGCGCAAATGCAGGTACAGAAAAAACAGACCAAACCAAAAGCATGCTCATTAGCGTGAATCTCAATCTATACATCCTATGTCTGTTGTTCCGTTTAGCACATAAATATAGTATTCGTAATCAAGTCTTGCAATTCATAGTATTCATAAATTGTTTGCAAAATTTATCGTACAATCTCATTTTATGAATGCTTCACAATGACTAGGCGCAAACTATGGGTTAACTGTCATGATGGTGATTTTCACGCCACCACATAAACAACTCGCATTACCTTCTTGCAGACCTGAAACTATATCGTGTCCTTATATTCTGATATGAATATAGATTTCTATTTTATATAGTTGTCTATTACTTTTTGAATTGTACCGTCTTGTTTCATTTTATTTATCGCCATATTAATCTGCTCTACCAATTCAGGACGAGAAGTATGAACGCGTATTTTTAGCTCTGAACGATTAATAACAGGACCTATTTCGATTTTTATGTTTCGTTCTTTTAATATATGGTTATTTTTAAGTGCATAGGAAAGTTCTACTCGATCAATAATACCTGCATCAGTTCGCCTCAATGCAACCTTTTGTATTTGCGAAATATTATCGCCGCTATCACTTCGTTTGAAAAATTCACTTCCTACATAACCATAACCTCTAACAGTTGAAATAAACTTTCCTTTTAGGTCTTCTAGTTTATTAAACTCGAATGACTTACCAACGGGAAAAATAAGCACCTCTTCAACGACCATTACCGTATCGGTCCATAAAGAAACGGCAACTTGTTCTTCAGATGCTCTCCAAGCTTCATTTACACAACATTCTATTTGAACATCCCCCTCCTTAAATCTGAATTGAGCTCTTTTAGGGGGGTAGGGTTGGTCAGGTAATAATGAGGGAGCAATACGTTGATCAAGCTGAAGCATTATCTCATGCAGGATGCCGCTGATCTGACGGTCATTAATGATCCAATAAGGGCTCCAGCTTTCATCCGTTATTGAATACTTTACCGGTTCTGAGAAGGATAAAGTGTGTGCACAAGTTAACAACAAAAATAAAGCTAATTGCTTATAAAGTTGATTCATGAATCTACCCCTCCACTCAAATATCTAATAATAAGAGTTTATAGTATAGACGCAAACGAAGCTTTAATAGGCCCTATTTGTTAACCAAAACAAGGCCTGTTTTTGTTTAGTGTCGCTTTTTTATTCTACAGCTAGCTCAAGAATTTCAAGGCTTTTATCAATGGTAATTGTTTGGTTTTCACCTAGTTTTACCATACCGTGTGCTTCTAATTGTTTCACTATATTTGCTATCGTTTGTTGTTTGTCGCCATCATATCCTTTGAGCTGAGTGTCAACGTTTAGGCTGTGGTAAAAACGTTCTATTTCAGTAATCGTTTTTTCAGCTAAATCTGTACTTTCATTTAAACCAAATACGTTTTTCCCCATCTGTTCTAGTTTTTCTTTTTTAAGTTCCAGTTGGTTTCTAAGTAAGGCGGGTTGGATAATCGCTAAGGAACGTGCGTGATCTACTCCGTGCAATGCTGTTAGCTCATGACCAATCATATGTGTCGCCCAATCTTGAGGAACACCTAAACCGATTAAGCCATTTAAAGCCTGGTTTGCTGTCCACATCAGGTTGGCGCGCCAAGTATCATTGTCGCGTTCGGGGTATTGGTTCGCTAAAGTAAGCAGACTCTTGAGTAAGGTTTCAGCATAACCATCCTGAACTAATGCGCCCGTTGGTCTCGTGATATATTGTTCACACACATGAACCCATGCATCAACTAAACCATTAATTAACTGACGTTCTGGCAGGCTTTTTATGACATCAGGGTCCATCACAGCAAATTTGGGTTGGACAGCCGGTGAGAAGAAGGGAAGTTTGTCGTGAGTTTCAGCTTTGGTAATGACGGCGCCTGAGTTTGACTCAGAACCTGTAGCCGGTAGCGTGAGCACAGCGCCTAGAGGGATTGCATCATTTACCTGGTGATTACCTAGCAAAATATCCCAACCTTTCCCGTCATACAGTGACGCAGCAGCAACGTACTTGGCCCCATCAATAACTGACCCGCCTCCAACGGCAAGAATATATTGAATGTTTTCTGTTTTAGCGATTGATACTGCTTTGTCTAAGGTTTCCATTGTTGGGTTAGGTTCAACACCTGAAAATTCTAAGTAAGTATGATTTGCTAAAGCATCAATGACTTGTTGGTATACACCGTTGTGCTTTATGGAGCCACCGCCATAAATGATAAGTACTTTTTTATCGCTTGGAATGCTTTGTGCGATGTTTTTAATTTTGCCTTTGCCAAAGTGAATCTGGGTTGCGTTAAGGTATGAAAATTCCATTAAGTAAGACCTCATAAATGATTAAGTACGATATATGTGAGAACTACTTTTGTGTAGTAGTTAACTCATTGATTGCATAATAGTGTTAATATTTAGTTAAAAAAACCGTAAAAAGTAGATTAAGCTTGCCTAAAGCTATATTTTCTTATAGTTTGAGTTTTATATGTTTAACGGCGGTTAAAGGTTGAAAATAATGATTCTTGCGGAATTAATGCAATCCTATGCGGATTTTAAGTCTTTGAACGGGCTTGAAGGTTCATGCAAAACAATTGTTCCCAATGTCGGGTTTTATCGAGTGAGTGAAGGCAGTGGTCGTCAGCCCTTGTTGTATCAATCTGGCATTATTGTGATGGGGCAAGGTCATAAAAAAATTCACTTAGGAGATGAAACAGTTTGTTATGGTGCTGGTGACTACCTTGTATTAGGGGTGCCGCTGCCTTTGGAGTGCGAGGCGTTTTCTGATAATGGCTTACCTATATTTGGTTTATCTATCAATGTTGATCCAAAACTTTTACATAAACTCGTGAATCAGTTAGCTGAAGATAACTATCGGCATGATGCGTACTCAAACCTTAACGCATGTTTGGATCTTAGTATTAAGTCTGAGAGTATTAATGCTGAATTAGACGATACAATTAAACGTTTACTGTTAGTTTTGCATAATGATACAGAGGCTAAAATATTAGGGCCTGCAATCGTTGAAGAAATTGTATTTAGAGTATTAACGGGTGAAAACGGGCATATATTATTTGATCTGGCGCGCCACGATGGACACTATGCGCGCATCGCTAAAACTTTAAACTTAATGCATCGTGAATATGCCACACCGATCACTGTTGAAGCTTTGGCTGAGCAAGCAAATATGAGTATATCGGGTTTTCATCGCGCCTTTCGTCAAGTCACCACAGAAACGCCTTTGCAGTATTTGAAGAAGGTTCGTTTAAGTAAAGCCAAAGAGTTGATTGTTACGGAAGGGCTTCGGGCGAATGATGCTGCAATGCAGGTGGGTTATCTCAGTCCTACGCAATTTAGTCGTGAATTTAAACGTCACTTTCATACAACACCACGTTCACTGCTCAACTAATAAGTTTAGATAGATACAGCATTGGCAGTATTTGGCTTGCCTTGCGTAAATGAGATGTTTATTCTTCCCGAAATTGGATGGAATAATGACAAGAGGTTAAATCGTGACACAAGCACTTTACTTAAAGCCTGTTCGTGAAAAAGTGAAAAAGCTACATGCGGTGTATACCGCACTTGGGAAATATCATCGACACAGGGTCGTAGGAAGTGAAAATCTGATAAAAGAAGGGCGTAGTCTTTTAGTTTTTAATCACAGCCTCGCAACCTATGACATGTCGATTATGATTGCTAAGGTGCGTCATATCACTGGTCGTGTGGTAATGGGGTTAGGGGATGATATGTGGTTCCGCCTACCTGTACTTGGGCAATTTTTAGCAGAGACCGGTACCGTCAGAGCTTGCCCTGTCGCGGCAGAGGAATTATTAAACAAAGAAGAAATTCTATTGGTAGCCCCAGGTGGAATGCGTGAAGCATTGAAACCTAGCTCTGAAACAAATCTTCTCCATTGGGATCAGCGTAAAGGTTTTGTAAGACTGGCTATAAAAACACAAACACCCATTACATTAGTCGCCTGTCCAGAAGCAGATGATATATATACGGTGTATGAAAATCGTTTTACCAAAATGGTTTATCAACGAATGCGCCTACCACTGACAGTGGTACGTGGTCTTGGGCTAAGCCTGATCCCTCGTCCAGTTAAATTGACCCATTTTATAAGTGAAGCACAGATTCCACCTCAAGTGGACCTTAATGATGAAAAGGCATTCAATAAAGCTGTTGACCACTGGCACAAAGAACTGACGGATGAGATGTCGCGGATGTTGACGAAACATCGAAAGAAATAGCGAGCTCATATAAATTAGCGGGGGGCCGGGAACCCCTGCTAAATTAACGGTCTAAACTATTTATCTATATTTCCAGCCCAAGAAAAATCTGCGATTATTGATTGGGTTGCAACATTCGGGTGGAAACAATCTCCACCATCAATGTTTTCACCTCCAAACTGGAATGTACCGCCTGATGGTGTGTTTTCATCCACATACTCTGAAACAACTTCAATACCGTTCGGGTTCTTACCGTTGGCATTACTGTTGTAAGCAGCAGCTTCCTCAGCCAGAATTGCATTATAGTTTTGCTGAGCTGATGCCACAGCAGCAAGACGGGTAGCCAATGACTCGCCATTTAAGTTTCCGCCATTGGTCACTACTCTACAGATATTGTAAGTTGACCAGACTGAATCACAGTTGACATTAGCGTTACCTGACTGCTTTTCCAGTCCCGCCTGACGCAGGTCATGCACCCGAGGCATACCATTTAGCTGCACAGTCGAGCCTGATGGCAAACCGCCCATCAAAGTATCAAGGCCAGCTTGAACGGCTTCTCGCCACTGGGTATTGGTTAATAGAGGGTCTGAGCAATGTGCAGGGTCGACACAATCTCGATTGCATATATCATTTCCTCCTAACAACACTTCTACATGATCTGGAACGGGAGACTGAGCGACAATGGCAGAAGCTTGGGCCGCGAAATTTGGCTCATCGCCTGAATCGCCTGTACCTCGCATTTCTGCGCCTGACATGGCTGCATCCTTATTAGCACTTATTTTACGATCCAAGCTTTTATATCGGTCATGTACGCTGTCAACGGTGGAAGACCATCCATCAAACCATGAGTGCTCAGGTTGGTCCCCTCCAAGTAGGCATGCAAGGTCCCAAAACCAAACATTGCCGGTACAATCAGCCGCAAAACCCATGGTGATACTGTCACCTGCCGCAGCAATGTTGTTAGGAGTAGAAGATTTAGGGCCGCCACCCCCGCCGCCGCCTCCACCACCTTTAGCGGCGAGTGCAGGCAATGATAAAGAAAAGGCCATTACTCCAATCGCACCTAGTTGAAAAAGCTTACTGCAAGTCAATGATTTATGTTTTTTATTCATAGTACTCTCCGGTATTTATTTTTATTAAACGACAATGAATATAGGCTTCCCGGCCCATTAAGACACTAGCATAGTGGTGAAACCTAATGCATAAGATGAGTGAATAAATACCTTTGAGGTATAAAAATTGATCTATAAAGACAATGGATTCAGTTGAATCGCTTTAATGTCGGTCGCAAGACTTGCCTCAGGTTTTTTTGTTAAACCTGTCGTCGCTATATTAAACGGTAGGTTAGTGTGGTTTTAAATGACCATATCTGGCGATGAGAGTCATCAGGAAAAGGAGGGAAGTTTTCGGACGTTTGAATCGCTTTCATAGTCGCTTTTTCAAATGAAGAATGGCCAATGACTTCAAGTATGTTTAAACCTCTAAGGCTCCCGTTCCTATTTAAGGTGAACGACACTAAAACTTTGCCTTCTTTTCGCATTTTGCGTGCTCTATTTGGGTAGAACTTATTTTTTTCAATTAATTGTATGATGAGTTGTCGATATCGTTCTTCTTCAAAAGCAATAAGGTTAAACTGCGATTCAGCGCTTAAACTGGGAGCTTGATGATTCGGCGGAGTTTCTACTACCTTCTTCTCTGGCGGTACTTGCTTTAGAGAATTATTTTTATCTTCAGAATCTTTTTTTATTTCTTGCGTAATGATGTACTCATTTTTCAGTTTAAATTCTTGTTTGGTCTTCGGTATAACAGCGGGTTTTGAAATTGGTTTTGGTTTCACTGCTAAAGCTTTCGTTGGTTTTGTTTTTTCGTTAGATTCAGTTTTCTTTTCAGGTGCTAAGACTTTTTTCGGTTTGATGGTTTTTTCTGCTTCTGGCTCAAACTTTAACATTGAGATATTCATTCGAGCAGGAATCACTTCAGGCAGGGCACTCTCTCTTATATTCAGGGAAACAAAATCTGTCATTACGAGTACTAATACACTCGTTAAATGAATGAGCACAGAAGCCAATATCGGGGGGCGAAGTGAATAACGGTATTTCATCATGCCTACTCTCGGTTAAGATCCTACACCCTGTTTTAACCAGGTTTTTAACATCATTTTATTTAGTAAACCGCTATGTGCTTTTCGCTGGTGTTTTTCATTGTAAAAATAGCTCCTTGGTAACTCTCCATACCAGTCAGGGTCGATGATATATCTCAAACGCTCAGGCAAGGCGTCGGCAAAAATCCAGTTGTCCCACTCGTTTAACTGGTGGTCTACAAGTATTTGCTGAACATACGCTGATGAATCCTGATCATCGGTAGAAACCAACACGAATTGACTTGTCGAAAACTCGCTCTTCAATGACTGAAGAAGCGAGAGTTCTTTCATGCATGGAGGGCAGTCAATGGACCATAAAATTAAAACAAAAGGCTGTTGATCTTTACGTTGAATAATATCGGTCATACTCTCAGCCATAAACGGTTTTAGGTCTTCACCAGACCTAGGTTCATTGGCGGATACAGTAGCAGGTACTATGAACAAAACATTCAATACCAGACAAACGAGCAAGGCATGCCTGACAGACTTAAAAAGTAAGCTAAAACCTGATGGCGCACCCAATACAATTGATTTTAATATTCGTTTCATAATATGACTCATTGTGTCACTTTCAAAAATTTCAAACCTTCTGCTTGTGTATGCCAAGAAGCGTACAAGTCATTCCCATCGCGTACCCAGTCAGGGTGATCAGATCCATTTTTAGTAGTGGCAATAATTTTATCTTCAGACCAGGTCTGTCCTTTGTTATCGGAGTAGCGAGTCAATAGATCCATCGATATGCCATTAAAACGTTTCCATAGCAGGTGTACATACCGCCCCATAACTTCCACTTGGGGTCTAGCCGCTCCGGTACTTGTATCAATACTTTGTACATTTGCACTCTGACCATTTTGAAGGTCAAACTGTCCGTACATTAAGCCTTTATTTTTTGTCCCTTGGGTAAACCAAGCCATATGAGCGATATTCTGTTGGTCGATAGCGATATCAGGCCCATGATGGGGGCAGCCTTCAATTTGCCATACATCATCTGTCGCTTTTGTGGGTAAGCCTTTTATTGGTATTCCTTGAGTATCAATATATGAAATTGCATGGTCACGAATGTTGCCAGGATAAACGTGGCGCCAAAGAGCTACGATCTTTCCGTTCGAATCACTGTCCATCGCTATTCGACAACATTCACAGCTATGATCTGCCAGCTTGTAGTTTGTTTTGAAGCTAGCCCCCCTGTCTTCAGATACAGCGTAGTAAATTGAGGCACCAGCATATTCCTGCTGTTGTGCTTTTGCTTTTTGCTGCTCGCGCTTGTCAATCCAGGTAATAAAGATACGCCCACTTTGATCAAGGCTCATTGCATCAAAGCGGTGGCTGATTAAATTATGATCAGAATTGATTGTGATTGGCGCATCAAAGTGTTTTCCCTTGTCCAGTGAACGTGCAAAACGTACATCCCCTGAATACCTGCCTGGTGTTTTATGTGTCCATGACACAAACACTTCACCTTGTTTTCCGAGTAAAATTTTAGGGCGATTTTCACCATCGTCATAAATTTTCTCAGGTGCGGTGATCACTACGGATGGAACATTGTAACTAAGGCCTTTGTCTGAAGATGTTGAGATATAAATATGCCCGTTCTGGTTGAATACAGCATATAAAATTCCATCATCATCAAAAGCCAAGCTCGGTACTCGGCCGCAATGAGGTGATGGTAAAGCGGATGTTTTCTGACACTCGGGAACAAAGCTTCCTTTTGATCTAGAATGACCACCATGCTTATCATTCGCTGTGTTTTTAGTCGCGCTAACTACATTAGAGGCAGGCGTTGAACATGCGCTCAATAAAATGAGCGCAGCACTAATCAATATTGGTATTCTCATAAGTTACTCGAAACGATACTCTAAACCTGCGAAGAACTGGCGTGGTGTGCCTGGTGTGTATTTTTCCTTTCCATAGCTTAAACTGGCATTTTCCGCATAAACTTCATCAGCAAGATTATTAATCTTCGCACTCAGTTTAAGCTGTTTGTTTACTTGGTAATTAGCCTTCAGGTGCGCGATGGTGTAGCCGTCATAGGTTTTGGTGTTTTCATCATCCAGCCAATATTCACCCACATGCTCTAGTTCAAACATGGTGCTTAGTCCCTCGATAGAGGAGGGTTTATAGGTTAAGCGTAGGTTTGCAATATCATTGGGGGCAGCAGCTTGTTCGTTGTTTTTATATTCAATGTCATCAACGTACTTGTGCTTTGAATAGCTATAAGCCAGGCGTGTTGAAAACTGGTCACTTAATGCATGCAACCATGAAAGTTCGACTCCTTTGTGTTCTGTTTCGCCTCCATTTTCATAATAACGGTCACCATCATTATTTGTTCGACGAACAATGCTGTCATCAATAGACATATAATAAACAGCAAAATCCAAGCGCTGTGATTGAGTGCCCAACTTATAACCTACCTCAAAGGTATCACTCACTTCAGGGTCTAGGTTGAAATCAATATTATTGGTTTTGAGTGAATATAAACGAGAGGCTTGTGGTATACGAAACCCATTAGCAAAGCGCGCATACACATTTTGCTGGTGACTAAAGCGGTAAGTTAAGCCTAATTTAGGGCTGAAGTGTTCAAATGATGGATCATTATCACTGCTGGGTCGTGAATAACTTGAACTCGCATATTGGCCATCATTTAAATTGTTTTTGTAATCATAGCGTGCATTATCGTAGCGCAGGCCTACATTGAGTTGTAACTTATCCGATGCATCAAACTCCGAGCTCACATAAGGTGCAAAGGATATATATTCAACATCATAGTCATAGATACTACCTGTTGGGACAGTGGAGCCAAAACCTGATGGTACATAATCAAAAAGCTGTTTATAAGTGCGATTCGCTTTAGTGATTTCCAGATCTGTGCCTAATGCCAAACGTAAATCATTTTTGTCGATATCGGCTTTAAACATCATACCGACAGTATTCTCTTTACTATCATTTTTAGGCAGATTTTTTTCCCAGGTAGCGGTATATCTGTTTCTATTTTTACGAAGATAACCAATCGTACTCAGCTCAATTTCATCATTTAAAAAATGCGTCCACTCTGTGCTGATACGTGCAAAATTGAATTTTCTTTGTACTTCTAAACCAGAGTCCAGTGCAGTTTGAATATCGCCAGCAGATTCGGTGTTATGTTCAAGTTCATCAAGACCGATCAAACTACCTGCCATATCGGCTTCTGAGGCATTGACAGATACAATTGTTTTGAGTGCATTATTGTCATCTAATGTTTTGAAATGCGTGATATTTGCTTCGCTTCGCTTTGATGCTGTGTGATCACGCCAACCATCACTTTCGCTGTGAGAAAACTCAAAGCCAATATCTGAGTCTGAACTCGCTTTTTTATTCCCTTGGTTGCTACCCGATAAGCTCAGCTTGTAAAAACCATCACTTCCTCCATCCGCTTTTATCTTATAACCTGATTTTAAGGATGGGTCATTTGAGATAACATTAACGGTTGCTGCAACCGCATCAGAACCATATAACGCAGTACCTGCACCTTTTAATACTTCCGCTGAACCCGCAGAGGAGAAGTTGGTATAAGCTAAGCCATTATGGTTAAAAAAACCTGAAGACTGTACAGGAATACCATCTTGTAAAAACAAATAATAAGGCCCTGTATTAAGTGGCATACGAATACTTGTCATATGTCCTAGCGTTGAACCCGTCTGTGTGACACGCACACCT
>ENA-OSET01003316-OSET01003316.1-sediment-metagenome-genome-assembly--contig:-NODE-3316-length-14928-cov-5.034812_pt1 | contig 14928 bp, 12 predicted proteins | sample MGYA00237882_ERZ534229 | MGnify/ENA primary metagenome ERZ534229 (study PRJEB26408, sample SAMN06266212) | sediment metagenome | isolation source: Hudson Canyon methane seep mesocosm | place... | reverse complement strand
CTTCGCACCATGTCGTTACCAACATCGCACTATCCCTAGGCTACAACCTGTCGCAAGGTTGATCTCACTAACATATAAATGAATATGCTGAGATAATAACTTTAATGGCTTACGCCAGTATGGTTTAACCGCAATGGTTATTTTGAATGTTGCGCCAGCAACACCATGATATAAATAAATATTACGAGTGTATAAACTCAAATAATATAAACCTACAAGTTGAAGATGCAGGAATAACTCTAAAATAACCGACCTCGGTTTTCAAAATTATCCTACATATTTTTTTTCAGTAAATAAATACTGAGTGTTAGAGATTTTATATTAACAATCATTCGAAGCTATCGACGATAATAAATACTTAATCTCAAAGTTCAACAGAAATGACAAACCTGAAGAACAAAGAAATAAGCTCATATAAAATGAGTTTATTTCTGTTGTTTCAACGAGGTTTATTCAAAATAAACCTCATTGAGGTAGTTTGCTAGTTTTTCTAACAGAAATCCTTCAGTAAGTATGGAGCTGATAGCTCGCGATAAATACAAAGGTACTAATGCATGGCAAGACGCCGCATCCGTAATGGTAGCCTGTTAAGGTTTCTAGCCCCAATTATTAAATCAGATATCTTCTGCCACTGTCAAGTAGCAGAATAATAAAATTATAATAACTGAGTTAATACGTTTGAACTGTGTCAAACGTAACCATACACGACTCTCGTCGCACTACATCATGCCGCCCATTCCACCCATGCCCCCCATATCAGGCATTGCAGGAGCGCCAGCATCTTTAACTGGAGAATCAGTAATCATAGCTTCAGTTGTTAGCATTAAACCTGCTACAGACGCAGCAAACTGTAATGCGCTACGTGTAACTTTAGTTGGGTCAAGAATACCCATTGCTAACATGTCACCGTAAGTAGAGTTACCAGCGTTGTACCCAAAGTTACCTTCACCGTTACGTACTTCGTTTAATACTACTGATGATTCATCACCACAGTTAGCAACGATTTGGCGAAGTGGTGCTTCCATTGCGCGAATTGCAACGTTAATACCGTGCGTTTGGTCTTCGTTAATACCTTCAAGGTTCTTGATGAGGTCAGCAGCGCGAACTAAAGCAACACCACCACCAGCAACAACACCTTCTTCTACTGCAGCGCGAGTTGCGTGTAATGCATCTTCAACACGTGCTTTTTTCTCTTTCATTTCAATTTCTGTTGCTGCGCCAATTTTAATAACGGCAACACCGCCTGCTAATTTAGCTAAACGTTCTTGTAATTTTTCTTTATCGTAATCTGATGAAGAATCTTCAATTTGACCACGAATTTGCATTACGCGACCTTGAATATCAGCTTCGTTACCAATGCCGTCAATAATCGTTGTATTATCTTTAGTGATAACAACACGTTTAGCTTGACCTAAATCTTCCAATGTTGCTTTTTCAAGTTCCATACCGATTTCTTCAGAAATAACAGTACCTGCTGTTAACGTTGCGATGTCTTGTAACATTGCTTTACGACGGTCACCGAAACCCGGAGCTTTAACAGCCGCAACTTTAACGATACCGCGCATGTTGTTAACAACTAATGTTGCTAAGGCTTCGCCTTCAACATCTTCAGCAATAATTAATAGTGGCTTACCCGCTTTTGCAACACCTTCAAGTGTTGAAAGTAATTCGCGAATGTTACCTACTTTTTTATCTACTAACAAAATGAATGGGTTTTCTAGTTCAACCGCACCACTTTCTTGGTTGTTGATGAAGTAAGGAGATAAGTAACCACGGTCAAACTGCATACCTTCAACAACGTCTAATTCGTCAGTTAATGCTTGGCCTTCTTCAACCGTAATTACGCCTTCAGTGCCCACTTTATCCATTGCTGTTGCAATGATTTTACCAACAGTTTCGTCAGAGTTAGCTGAAATTGTACCTACTTGTTCAATGGCTTTGTTATCGCTACATTCTTGCGATAACCCTTTAAGTGCTTCAACAGCTGCAATTACAGCTTTGTCGATACCACGCTTAAGATCCATTGGGTTCATACCCGCAGCAATAGACTTTAAGCCTTCATTAACAATAGCTTGTGCTAAAACTGTTGCAGTAGTTGTTCCGTCACCGGCTTCATCATTGGCTTTAGAAGCAACTTCTTTCACCATTTGTGCGCCCATATTTTCGAATTTGTCTTCTAATTCGATTTCTTTAGCAACTGTAACACCATCTTTAGTGATCATTGGACCACCGAATGATTTGTCTAATACTACGTTACGCCCTTTAGGACCTAATGTTACTTTTACCGCGTCGGCTAATACATTTACGCCACGTAGCATTTTTGCTCGTGCGTCGTTACCAAATAATACGTCTTTTGCAGCCATGTTGTTTCTTCCTATATTTTGTTAGTTTGTCGAGCTAAAGTCCGACATACAATAATTTATGCACTGCAGGTTGAGGCTTAACCTAACGAATGTCTGCAGTTTATATAAAGTTATTAAAATGTTTAAATTATTCAACGATTGCTAAAATATCTGATTCAGAAAGAATCAATACTTCTTCGCCGTCAATTTTTTCAGTTTTCACGCCGTAGCCTTCACTGAAAATAACTTGGTCACCAACTTTTACGTCTAACGCGCGTACTTCACCACTTTCTAAAATACGGCCATTGCCTACAGCAACGACTTCACCACGTGTAGATTTTTCTGCAGCGCTTCCTGTTAAAACAATGCCACCCGCTGATTTTGATTCTACTTCTTTACGTTTAATTATTACGCGATCATGTAATGGACGAATGCTCATTAATTTTTCTCCTGAGAGTTTGTTCGCTCTCAATAAATTTAAAATAAAAGGTTAAAATACTTTGTTGCAATTAAAGATGGGGGTTTTTTAAAACTTCACAAGCCCCGATATTTATTTTTTATTCTTTTCGTTCATATTCACCTTCAAGCGTTTCACCTTGATGATGTTCGATAGGCTTTTCTTGAAAAGTTGGTTGTTCAAAAGGACTTTGTGTAAATGCATCTGATTGATCAGTATGTACCGAACTTTGGTACGTAAAACCAGTGGTATTTTTATTCATCACGAGATGTGTCTGAACTGATTTTATCAACATGCCACGAACACTGGGTATTAATAGGGATAATCCAAAGAAGTCAGTAACGAAGCCAGGGGTCATTAATAATACGCCAGCAACGAGTAAAAGTAATCCGGCAACAATTTCATCAGATGGCATTTCGCCTTGCGCCATTTTAGCTTGGACAGAATTTAAAGTAGCAATACCTTGTTGCTTAACATTTTTAGCACCAAGCCAAGCTGTTATGATAACAATTGCTATGGTTGGCCAAACACCAAGCCATGCGCCCACATTCATGAGAACCATAATTTCTATAATAGGAACGACAATAAAAAGAATAAATAAAAATCGAAACATTGTAAATCTCGCTAAAAAATAATATTTAGTGAAACATATATGGGGTTGCTCAGGTCTTTTTCAAGCATCAGCCAAACACAACATAATTCTTATGATGATTAATTATTTATTTCAATTAAAATGATTTAAGTTTTTGTTAAGGAATCTTCGTTAATGTTTCAAATAATTATGTGTACATGCCCTGATATTGAAAGTGCAAAAATAATAGCAACACATTTAGTTAATGCAAAACACGCAGCTTGTGTAAACATCATACCTAATATTATTTCAGTGTATCGCTGGCAAGACAATATTGAGTGCGATGAAGAGGTACAGTTAGTTATAAAAACACATACGGCCAAATTTAATGATGTTGCAGATGAAATAAAGCGTTTACATCGCTATGATACCCCAGAAATTATCGCCATGAAAATCCAGCAAGGCGACAATACTTATTTAAACTGGATAACTGAGTCTTTAAAATAATTGTTATGAAAAAAATTGTATTACTTTTTTGGTTAGTACTAACCAGTTTCTTTTTACAAGTACCCAATACACAAGCGCAGGAATCAATTTTTGATACTTCATCATCATCTTTATTCAGTAATGATGATGAATTTCTAACCGTTGACCAAGCATTTGAGTTTAATTTTCATCAACAAGGTAAACAATTAGAAATCACCTTTGATATCGCTGAAGGGTATTATTTATATCGTCATCAGTTTAAGTTCAGTGTTGAAAATGCAGAAATAATTCCCGTTGAATTACCGAAAGGAGAAGATCATGAAGATGAGTTCTTTGGTGTTCAGCAAATATTTACAGAAAAACTCAACTTTGTTATAGATATTGCTAGCATCGGTGATAACGCTAATATAAAAGTGCGTTATCAAGGCTGTGCTGAAAAAGGGTTATGTTACCCGCCGAAAAAGAAAACTGTTGAACTATCAAAAATTACTGTTGATACAGAAGCAGACTCAAACAATATTTTAGCAGCGCTATCAGCTCCTACAGAAACAACTGAAAATACCAGCGAACAGCATCAACTAGCCGATATGTTAAAAGGTGACAATATTTGGCTAACGCTGTTAGCCTTCTTTGTAGGTGGCTTACTACTTTCATTTACGCCTTGTGTATTTCCTATGTACCCGATTTTAACCGGTATTATTGTTGGGCAAGGCGATAAATTATCAACAAAGAAAGCCTTTCGATTATCATTTTTTTATGTTCAAGGTATGGCTATTACCTATACGTTATTAGGTATTGTTGTCGCATTAGCGGGTGCACAATTCCAAGCAATGTTTCAGCACCCTGCAGTATTAATCGGTTTAAGTGTTTTATTCATATTTTTAGCCCTATCTATGTTTGGACTGTTTAACCTTGCACTACCAAGCAGCTGGCAAAATAAGCTCAATAACATCAGTAACAGTCAAAAAGGTGGTTCATACTTTGGTGTTGTCGTTATGGGCGCTATTTCTGGCTTAGTCGCCTCTCCCTGTACAACAGCCCCATTAACTGGTGCTTTATTATATATATCTCAATCTGGTGATATCTGGCTAGGTGCATCTGCGCTATACGCATTAAGTTTAGGTATGGGTATACCGTTACTCGTATTAGGTAGTTCTGGTGGTAAATTATTACCAAAAGCTGGCACATGGATGACAGTAATTAAGAATGTCTTTGGTTTATTACTATTAGCCGTACCTATCTTTTTAATGGAAAGGTTTTTACCTGAAATAGCAACAGAAGCAATGTGGGCAATATTAGTTTTATCAAGCGCAGGTTATTTTTATACCGTTAATCAACAAACTCAAAATAATTTCTGGTTTGGCGTTAGAAGCATTGTGATATTTATGATGTTCTTTTGGGGGGCTAGTCAAGCATATCAAATAGCAACCCCTAGCCAACAAGTTGCCTCAACGTATCAGCAGACTGAACAGCAACACTTTAATAAAGTGAAAACACTTAATGAGTTATTAACTGAAGTAGAAAAAGCTAATTCACAAGGAAAAACAGTGATGGTGGATTTATATGCTGACTGGTGTATCGCTTGTAAGGAATTCGAAGAATATACTTTCAATGATTCGAAGGTGCAAAAAGCATTAAGTAATAGCTTATTAATACAAATTGATATGAGCGACTTTGATTCTATAGACAATGCAGAGTTTGCAAAAAAATATCAGGTACTTGGCTTACCCTCTATTCTTTTCTTCAACAAACAAGGTAATGAATTAACTCAGCAACGAGTAACAGGCTTTATGGGAGCTGAAGAATTCACTGAGCATTTAAATAAAATTCTTTGATAGTTGTAAACATTAATACACTTTAACTAGGTACCAAGCCTAGTTAAAGTGCTGATGTTTTCCAATAGCCATCAACAATTTTTGTATCAATAAAGTCCAGTATTTCTATTTCAGGTATCGGTTTAGAAAAATAATAACCTTGAATAACATCACAGTCGTTTTCCGTCAAACTACGCAGCTGTGCACTGGTTTCAACCCCTTCTGCAACAACCATTAGTCCTAAGTTTTTTACCATAGCAATTGTCGACATGATAATTTGGTAATCAGCACGATTATCTAACATACCAAAAACAAAGCTCTTATCTATTTTAATAACGTCAACAGGCATTTTTTTCAAATAAGCTAAAGATGAATAACCCGTTCCAAAGTCATCGATCGCAAAACTAAACCCAACATCTCTTAACTCATTCATCATTTCAATCGCGCTATCAATATTTTTAACCAAAGTTTGTTCTGTAAGTTCAAGTTCAAAATGCCCAGCTTCAAGGGAAAACTCATCAAGTAAATCAACTAAATAAGAGGTTAATTTTGTATCAGCAAATTGCCCTGCAGATAAATTAATAGCGATACGTACATCAATTAAACCTTTATCTATAAACGTTTGGCAAAGCTCAAAACAGCGTCTGATCACCCAATAACCTAGTTCAATCATATGTTCTGAATTTTCTAAGATTGGGATAAAGTCTTCTGGTGATACCATTCCACGTTCAGGGTGCTGCCAACGTAATAAGGCTTCAAAACCGAATAGTTTTTTTGTTTTTGCATCTAATTGAGGTTGCAAACTTAAACTGAACTGATTTTTGGCTAAAGCCTGCCTCACTTCACTTTCCATCATTACCCTAAGCGCAACTTTCTTGTACATTTCTTCATGGTAAATATGATATTTTGCGCCACCATTATCTTTAGCTTCATACATGGCAATATCTGCATAACTAATTAAATCTTCTGACTTTGTCATTCCTTCATGGGCAAAAGCGATACCAATACTCGTACTGACATAAAAAAGACTATTTTGAATTTTAATGGGTTCTTTAAAGGCTTCTAGAATTTCTTCTGCCACAAGAACCGCTTCATTTTCATTGTCTAAATGACCCAAGACAACAACAAATTCGTCACCACCAAATCGGCAAGCCATATCAACTTGCCTTATACTAGAACGTAGACGGTTAGCTGCTTGAATTAATAATTTGTCACCATCTGTATGACCATGACTATCATTTACTTTTTTAAAGTCATCTAGATCTAAAAACAATACGGCTATTTGTCCTTCACTGCGTAACACATTCATAAACGCTTTACGCAACTGATAGTTCAGCATATTACGATTAGGTAAACCTGTTAACAGATCGTACATTGCGATATTTTCGAGCTCTTTGGTCTTTTGCTCTACTTCAATATTCAATTGCTCAAGTTCAAAACTTAGCTCAGTTGCGGCATTTGCCAAAATATCTAATTCATCAATATATGTCCCTTTACGTTGAATTTTGGCTTGACGAAATTGATCAAATTGTTTTTTTGCTAGTAAAGGTAAAACATCTGACAAGACCAACAATCGTCGTGTAAATGGACTAGCAACAAAATGAACAACAATAGCTAATGCAATAAGAATGACTAAAGTAAAAATCAAAAATTGCAAACGATTGTGTTCATAATTATGTGTAAAAGCCGTTACATCATCAATGAGTGCAAGGTAATAAAAACGCCCATTATTATTAGCGATGGGAATTAAGTTAATTAAATAGCTGTTGTCATTGACTGAAACCTTTACTCCTTGAGTTTTAATGGTTTCACTGCTGACAATTTCTTGGCTAGAAAGAAATAATTCACTCACTAATTGAGTATTTGAAGAAGAGATAAATTTAGCATCTGAAAGCTTGACCGCCCCTTTATTTTTTTCTGTCGATAAAGCCCCTGCAACATGAGAAAAACTTACCATGGCCAATTCATTTTCAAGCGCTTGATTAATCGAAAAAATCATATCTACAAGTGACACTGTCATAGCCACAACAGCCATATCCCCTTTTCCATTTAATACAGGTACTGTTATCAACTGAACACATTGGGCTTGGCAATATAATGAATGTTCAGGTTGTTGATGTTGAAGTACGCTTTCAATACTTGCTTGAACAAATTCAGGAATAGGATTAGATAAATATAATTTTTCATTATCGCCAGAAACCAACCAAACATTTTCAACATTTTGATTCATTTGAAGTGTATCGAATTGTGCATAAAATTCTTGTGCTAACACATCAAAATTTTGCTGTTCTTTTAACCGTACAATATCAGCAAACGACTCCAACCAAACGCGTAAGGGTTTACGTAAAACGTTATTTTGCACCGTAAATTGTGCGTTGCCTTTACGTAAAGTATCACTTTGATATTGTGTGAACTCTTGATTTAATCTTGATAAAGATAAATAAGAAAAAATAGCGCTTAATAACAATAAAGCACCAACAACTAAAACTAATAATTTAACAGGAACACTAATAAATCTTTTTTTCATGATGAAAACTCGTTAAAACCAATACATCAATTGAACTGCCCACATATTCCATTTCTCTTTATTATTTACAGTGGGATTTGGCAAAACAATAGGATTAAGTCTAGCTGCGCCTGCCATCCAGTGATATTCAGCATTAACTCTTACATTATCTGCAAAGTTATAAGATAGTCCAATCATGGTATCATTTTGAAAACCAAAATAATTTGGCACCATTCCGAAGTTACGCTCTTCTAATCTATACCCATTTTTATCACCTTTATCAGAATAAAATTTTTCATACCGGCCAATTAATGTTAATTTTTGATTGACTTTATAGGTAGTTTGAAAAGATCCCCCTTGTCCAAGATTATCTTGATTGAACTGTGGAGTATAAAAACCTTCAGTTAAAAATCTTGTTTGTAAAAGTTCGCTCGTAAATCCCCATTTCTCTCCTTCATAAACAGCATTAAATGTATAAAACTGAAATACAAAATTCCCATCAACAAAAAAGTCTAACGTCTCTCCATCATAATTAAACTCAGAATCTAACAACGTTAGACCAAATTTCCATTGAGAAAAAACAGGTCGCCAATAAACACTGGCCTGACTATCAAGATTATGTTCTATATTCCCTTGCGCTAACTTGCTAAGAATAACTTCTGCATCACGACTATTAATAGAGCTTTTACTACGACTGAAATTAAAATCGAATTCTCCATACTTATCATTATTATAAGTTAGCTTTAATGCTGCACCGTCGCCACCAACAGCAATATCCCGGAATCCATCAAAATAAACAACTTGAGGTAAAATAATTGAAGGACGAGCAAAAGGGATGTCACGTGTACTTGAGTGAAGCCAATGAGTATTTTTAATTCGCCCAACAAAGAGGTTCGCTTGCCACTTCTCTGAACTATATGCATTCCAATCCATTAAAAAATAGTCAACACGCAGTCCTTCGTTATATCTATTCCCGCCATTTAAATAGACAGCTTGTGCGGCGAAGCGGAAATCATCTGCAAACTTATAAGAGGTGTTGAGACCAATTTCAGTTAATTCCAACGAAATCTCACCATCATTATTTACAAAGTTACTACCATCAACATCAATAACACCTTGTGCGACAAAACCATGTATTTTAAAAGGCTCCGCTGAATGGTTATCTTGAGCTAACGAATTAAACGTAATTAATCCTAACCAGCATAATAATTTACAATTCAATTTATTCATCAATTTTAAGCAGGTTAACATCACTTACCTCATCAATATTTTCAATATAACCAATAGCACCTGTCGTTGACTTAACAGCTTTAATTAATTCTTTCTCACTCGAGACAATCGTTGGTGCAACTCCCATTCCAGAAAATGTTAATTTGTTCCAGATACGATCTAATTGATAAGGGAACAAGCGCAGGGTTTCCTTACAAAACTTTTGGTGGGTTGTATTTGTACTCGACAACACAAAAATAGTGATAGGTACACCATTTGCCCATTTAACTTGACGCATAGAATAAATACGCCGTAATTGGGTTGTTGTTATGGACGCTGTATCAGCGGAGATATTGGTAATAACATCCACAGCATGGGTTACTGGACTGCCAAAAAGCATGACAAGCACCATTAACCTAAAGAGAATTTGGTTGATAACTAAATCCTTGTTAATGAGAAGCGCATAGTTATTTGTATGCCTAGCGAAGTACATACCAATAACTATTTAAAGTTAAAATAAATACAAAGCAGCCTGCGCACCTATATGCACCTGTACATAAAAACTGCTAAACCAATGAATTAACTAATAAATATAAGTATTGATAGTGTAGTAATACTTTCACTAAAACACAAAACTTTATCATCAACTTATCAATAAAAAATTAACAATAAGTGATCAGACCAGTATTTTGCTGCTATATTCTGCGAAAACACTATAATAATCGCCTAACAGCAGAAATTGTTCGATTTTGTTATTATCTATTCCATCACTCAAGTTTTTATGTGATGATATTTGCTAACTTGCTATTTAATAGGTTTTTCTCAGACAATGACCACAAAGTTTAAAGTTTTAGTGTTAAATGGCCCTAACTTAAATATGTTAGGGAAGCGCGAGCCCGACATTTATGGCGCGCAATCGCTAACTGACATCATCGACAATTTAACGTTACAAGCTTTACCTCTGGGTATTGAATTAAACCATTTGCAATCAAATGCTGAACATCGACTGATAGATAAAATACATGATGCGCATAATGAAGTGGACTTTATTGTGATTAACCCTGCCGCATTTACTCACACAAGTGTCGCAATACGCGATGCATTGCTTTCTGTAGACATTCCATTTATTGAAGTTCATCTTTCAAATGTACATGCTAGAGAATCATTTAGGCATCATTCGTATTTATCAGACAAAGCTATAGGTGTTATTTGCGGCTTAGGCGTAAACGCTGGAAGTGGTGTGGGCGTCATACCTTCATGCACGCGCAGCATGGCTTCGCGCCAGATTTCCGCCGGCAAGCCGCCACCTGTTACACCGGTCAGCGGCGTGTTGTCGTCATAGCCCATCCAAACACCGGCGACATATTCATTGGTGAACCCAATGAACCAAGCATCCCGTGCGGCCTGTGTGGTGCCGGTTTTGCCCGCCACCTGCCAGCCGTCCATTTTGGCGCGACCTCCAGTGCCTTCACTGACCACCTTTTCCATCATCCAGATCAATTCACGTGCGGCCGCGTCCGAGATCACACGCTCGCCAATGCCGCCACCTGTGCCCATGAGCGCATTGTCTTCGCCCAAAAGCCGCAACTCAACCAGCCCATAGGGAGTTACGGATGAGCCGCCATTGAGAATGCCCGCATAGGCGCCGGTCATTTCCAACAGGCTGCTCTCGGAAGCGCCGAGGGCCAAAGCGGGGCCAGCGGCAAGATCGTTTTCGATGCCAAACATGCTGGCAACGGTGCGCACATTTTCACGGCCAGCCTTCTCAGAGACCTTCACAGCCGGGATGTTCAAAGAGTTCATTAGGGCAAACGTCAGGGAGACGTTGCCGTAGTGTTTGCCAGTGTAGTTTTTGGGGCACCATTGGCCAGAGCCCGCGATATTCATGCAAAAAGGTTCGTCCAGAACTTTGTCGTCGTAATGCGCACCACGCTCCAGCGCGGTGGCATAAACAAAGGGTTTGAACGCACTGCCAGTCTGGCGTTTGGCCTGTGTGGCGCGGTTAAAGGCGCCGGAGACTTTGGTTTTACGCCCCCCCACCATGCCACGTACCGCACCGTCCGCAGACATCACCACAATCGCCGCCTGGGCTTTGGAGCCTTCGCGGACCTTGTTTTCAAACACCCACTTAAGGCCGTTTTCCGCCGCCTTTTGGATGCGCGGGTCCATGGTTGTTTTCAGGATCACATCCTCGGTGGTGTTGCGCGTGAAGAACTCCGGGCCCGAAGACATCACCCAATCCGCAAAGTAGCCGCCGGCGTTGGCTTTGGCAGCGGCGGATAATGTGGCTGGGTTGGTTTGGTAGTATTTGGTCTCTTTGTCCGACAGGTAATCTTGATCATTCATCAAGCGCAGAATTGTGGCGGCGCGATCCTGAGACCGCTTCAAGTTGGCCGTGGGCGCCAAAGAGGACGGCGCGGTCAAAAGACCGGCAATCATTGCACCCTCAGCAGGGGTCAGATTGGCCGCTGGTTTGCCAAAGTAGCGTTGCGACGCCGCCTCAGCCCCATAAGCGCCACCGCCCATATAGGCGCGGTTGAGATAGACGGAGAGAATTTCATTTTTGGTGTATTTCACCTCCATCGCCATGGCGTAGACCGCCTCTTTGACCTTGCGCCCCAAGGAACCCCGGCGGCAGTCCCGGACATAATCCGCTTCGTTCTCCCAATCGCTGGCGTCATATTCAACGCCTAGGCACAAAAGTTTTGCGGTTTGCTGGGTCAGAGTGGAGCCGCCATGACCAGACAACGGCCCGCGTCCTTCGCTCAGGTTGATGCGCACCGCGCCAGCAACACCGCGTGGGCTCACCCCAAAGTGGCGGTAGAAGCGTTTGTCCTCGGTGGCAATGACCGCATTTTTGAGATGTTTGGACACAGTGTCAGCGGTCACAACGCCGCCAAACTGATCCCCACGCCAAGCGAAGACTTTGTCATCACGATCCAGCAACGTAACAGAGCCACGCGCACGACCATCCAAGAGATCGTCAACTTCTGGCAATGTCATGTAGACGTAAGACACCGCCAGCGCGACGACCAGGCCAACCACAACGGATGTCCGCCACACGATGGTCCAGATCAGGCGCAGGATCCAACGGATGATATTGCCAAAGAACCTGACAATGGGATTGCGCGACCTTTTACGAGGACGCTTGGGCGCGGATTTGCGACGTACAGGACGTTTGGGGGCAGGCTTGGCTTTGGATTTGGTCGGCTTGCGCGCAGGCTTACTGGCTTTGCGCGTGTAGCGCTTGTCCGCCACCAACGGTGGTTTCCGACGTCTTGAATCACTCATGATCTGCCCACTGCCCGGGATGTTCTTTTCATGCATTTTAGCGCGTGCGGGGTCCGATGTAGACCCACCGAATGGGGCAAAACGTTTCTTTCACCGCCTATTTTTCACGCAAACCGATCAGTTTGCCTACAATTTAGTCAGCTGAGTGGAGTTTTCGCTCAAATTCCAACCATAGACCTTCGTTTTTTGGCGCCTGCCGCGCTTTGCTGCAGGTGCAAAATTCGCGGGGCACTCCCCGCACCGCCAAAAGGGGAACAAGGTGAAACTGATTATCGCAACGATCAAACCGTTCAAGCTTGAGGAGGTTCGCGAAGCGCTGACCGAGATCGGCGTGCGCGGCATGATGGTCACAGAAATAAAGGGCTTCGGCTCACAATCCGGCCACACAGAAATCTATCGCGGCGCAGAATACGCGGTGAACTTTGTGCCCAAAGTCAAACTCGAGATCGTGGTTGCCGCCAACATGGCCGACCAAGTCGTCGAAACCATCACCAACACCGCGCAAACCGGTAAAATCGGTGACGGCAAAATCTTCGTACTGGACGTGCAGCAAGCCATTCGCGTGCGCACCGGCGAAACGGATGCAGACGCCATCTAAGGCGCCGCAAGGAAGGAATACTCTGATGACTACCCTCGCAAAACTGGCTTTGCCCGCCGCGCTGATCGCGCTGCCGAGCCTAAGCCTCGCAGAAGATGCTTCGGTCGCCGGCGTAAATGCCGCAACCGACACGGTCTTCATTCTCAACTCATTGCTGTTCCTTGTGGGCGGCATCCTTGTGTTCTGGATGGCGGCGGGTTTCGCCATGCTGGAAGCAGGCTTGGTGCGCTCCAAAAACGTGACCATGCAACTGATCAAGAACATTTCTTTGTTCTCGCTTGCCGCGATCTTCTACTACCTGATTGGCTACAACCTGATGTACCCGCTGGGCTCATGGGGCATCGACGGCGTGTTATCCGGTGTTTGGGGACCTGGTGTTCTTGAGACGGTTGGCGTAACGGCCGAAGGCGCGGATGACTACGCCTATGCCTCTACCGGTTCTGACTTCTTCTTCCAGCTGATGTTCTGTGCCACCACCGCGTCGATTGTGTCCGGCACACTGGCGGAACGTATCAAACTGTGGCCGTTCCTGATCTTCACGATTGTTCTGACCGCCGTGATCTACCCGCTGCAGGCTTCCTGGAAATGGGGCGGTGGTTTCTTGGATGCGGCTGGCTTCCTGGACTTCGCAGGCTCGACCGTTGTGCACTCCGTTGGCGGCTGGGCCGCATTGACCGGCGCGTTGATCCTCGGGCCACGTATTGGGAAATACAACAAAGCCGGCAAAACCGTGCCAATCCCTGGGTCCAACCTGACATTGGCCACTTTGGGTACATTCATCCTGTGGCTCGGCTGGTTTGGCTTCAACGGCGGCTCTCAGCTGGCCATGGGCACTGTGGGTGACGTGGGTGATGTATCGCGCATCTTTGCCAACACCAACACAGCCGCAGCAGGTGGTGCAATTGCAGCCCTGATCCTGACACAGCTGCTGTACAAAAAGCCTGACCTGACCATGGTTCTGAACGGCGCGTTGGCGGGCCTCGTGTCCATCACCGCAGAGCCGCTGACGCCATCCCTGGGCGCAGCAACCTTGATCGGCGCTGTTGGCGGTGTGATTGTGGTCTTCGCGGTGCCGTTCCTGGACAAGCTGAAAATCGACGACGTGGTTGGCGCCATTCCAGTGCACCTGATCGCCGGTATCTGGGGCACCATTGCGGTGGTCTTCACCAACGGTGATGCCTCGCTTGGCACCCAGCTTTACGCGATTGTTGTTGTCGGCCTGTTCACTGTGATCGTCTCCGGCATCGTTTGGTATGTCCTGAAAGCCACCATGGGTCTGCGGGTTGACGAAGAGACCGAGATCAACGGTCTGGACATGGCAGAACTGGGCATGGAAGCTTATCCGGAATTCTCCAAAGGCTAAGTCGCCCTACAAGACACAAAGATGTGACCCGGGCCTTGCGGCCCGGGTTTCTTTTTGCCAGCTTGGATCGCGACAGAGGGTCTCCGGACTGCTAGGTTCCCGCTATGCGATATTTTGTTTTGCCCTTTGTATTTGCCGCCAACGCCGTGTTGGCTGACTCAGCAGAAATCACCGCCGTCAAAACCTGGGACCTTGAAGAGGGCTGGCGATTTGATGTCACGATCACACACCCGGACACGGGTTGGGATCACTACGCAGATGGATGGCGGATTGAAACCGAAGACGGACAGG
>ENA-OSET01003313-OSET01003313.1-sediment-metagenome-genome-assembly--contig:-NODE-3313-length-14935-cov-9.866065_pt1 | contig 14935 bp, 12 predicted proteins | sample MGYA00237882_ERZ534229 | MGnify/ENA primary metagenome ERZ534229 (study PRJEB26408, sample SAMN06266212) | sediment metagenome | isolation source: Hudson Canyon methane seep mesocosm | place... | reverse complement strand
CAAGACCCCGACATCAACAGCAGCAAGAGTGACATAGGTCTCTTTATCTGGGCTAAAACCTGAAATTTTAACCGCAGTGCTTAATGTTTTCTCTGGCCTGATGACTGAAGTTGGTGCTTCGATATCTACGGTTAATTGTCTATCACTTCTGTTTAAGGGGAGATGTATTAATCCAATGGCTCGGTTAGGGGTTATTTTTTCTTTAGCATCACCGGGGCGAAAAATGATGGTAGAGATATATAAATCATGCCTATTCCAGCTTTTGTCGACAGGGATCGATAAGTTTAGACCTTCTGCAGGAATGCTGACCCGTTGAAACCAGAGAGGTTTGTCACTGTTTTCAACCATGACAAAAGCATTACCCGCATAGGGAGGGACTATTTGCAGCATAGCTGTTTCACCCGCCTGATAATTCTTTTTATCCAGTTTTAAAACCACCCTATCTGGACGTGCAGCGGTGTTACTTTGTTCTTTATGCCAGCCATAGCCTGCTTGAAAACGTAAGCTAGATATTTGTCCAGTTTCTGTATCTTTTACTTTTAATAAATAAGAACCCCAATCAACGGGAACCGTTATAGTTGAAGGTTGTTTGTTATTAAGCTTGATACGTTGTTCAAAGGACTTGAAATTTCTTTCTGTGAATTCATAATGCCAACCCTCGGTAGATGAATATTCCCAATAATAATTGCGCCCTTCTTTAATCAAAGTGGCTAGAACTTCTGTTTCTCCTTGTAAGGAACCTTCTGAATTTGATTTGATGATATCAAAAGTAACTTGTGTATCAGCGGGGATACTCTTTAGGTTTAATTGAGGTCTTATACCAAGAAGATTGGGTTGTGGCCATAAATGATAATTAATTGAGCGAGTGACTGGTCTTCCGCCAGTTTCATACAGGCTGCCGATAACTTTTATTGCAAAAGGGCTGTTTTTAATAGCCTGCCAACGAGAAGGGATTTTCATGCTGGCTAGCCCTTGCTTATCCAGTTTAATATCATCCTGTTCAAAGTACTCAATGGGTGGCTTTTCATCAGCCAGACCAAAGAAGTATTGTTGTCGTGATTTGATAGGGTGTCTGTCGGGTTTGATGATCACTTTGGTACTTAAGCGATTGTTTGCAGCTGGAGCACCATATAGATATTGGCCAGAGACTGGAATATTGAGCGTATCTTTACTATTTGTCCAGTTTTCCTGAACAGCTTGATCACCTAATAGTAATTCCATCCGTTCAGGCAAAAAGGCTTCTACTTGAAAATGATATTGATGGCTGTTGTTATTGCCTGTTTTCAGTTCCAGAGTCCAGCGTCCTGTCGGAGCATTGGAGCCCAGTGCGTACTCCGTTTGATAATAACCCTGTTTATCAGCGCTGCTATCTGGGTGCCAGGTAAAAAACTTTAACTTCTGACCATCAGGCCTTTTAATCACCGCATTTAAGGGAGGGGCTGTGATGTTGAGTCCATCAGCATCGCGTAACAAGGCACTGATTTTAACGGTTTCACCTGGGCGATATAAATCTCTGGGACCATAACTGAATATTTCGATTGCTTTATTGTCTCTGCCAGAAATATCAAACTCTGATAAATCTAAAGCGGCTGTATTTAATTTTAATAAGGCAATACTGCTCTGGTTTTTGGCAATTAAAAGCCGTGCTTTATGAGAGGGTGAAATAAATTGGGCTTGTCCCTGTTTGTCTGTTGTTGCTTGATGCAGAACATTTTCTTTATCATCAATTAAGCTGATGGAAATACCTGACAATGCTTTCCCTGTTGCTAATGAACTAGCATTAACCGTCATCTGGTCGGGGTACATTCGGGCATGCAAGCCTATATCGCTGACAGTAAAATAACTGACTTGCTGTTGGTAATTGTAGCTGCCAGCCGGTTTCATCACCGCTAGATAAATGCCAGGCTGTTTTACTGCATCAATAGCATTTAAGTCCAGATGAGAACGGTGGCGGGTATTTTTTGGCGGATTAATCTCAAATCGGCCACTGTAAACCAGATCAGTATAAGGGGCATATTCCTGCAAATAATAATTACTTTGATTGGAACGGCCACCAGCATTGTCCCAGGTGCTGATGAAATGATTCATCTTATCCGCTTTAATACGGTGAAAATCGACATCAACTTGATTAATGTTAACGCTGATAACAGGCAAGCCTTTAGCCAGTTTTGCGGCAAGCACCGAGCCATGACTGGCAAAGCTGATCTGTGGCGGCATTTTTCGGCTTTCCAGCTTTTTGCTGACAGAAGCCAGTAATTGTCTTCCCGTTGCAGCAGTTAAACCTTTATAAACGTCAATGCTATAGTGGCTAGCAGGTTCAATATCTGGAAAATAGGCGACCAGACCATTAGCTGAAATAATCCAGTTACCCTTAACGGTTTGTCCGTTATTATCGCTGACTTTAAAAAAGGACTGAACATCCTGTTTCGGATTAACAGGCGTGGTTAAGGTGACGGCAAAAGCTGCACCATTTTGATAACTTTGTTCGCTAATATCTGCGACTTCAAGTGCAATATCAGCATATTGTTTTTTTACCTTAACTAAATCAAAGCTCTCTTTTTCTACTGTTTTAGTCGTTGGCTGATTGTCATTGCAGGCAGTAATTAAAACTATCAATAGTAACAAAAAGGTAGAAGAAAATTTATTCATGATCATTCTCGTTTGGGTAAATATGAATGGCTAGCCAGATAGTTTGCATCTCAGGATCTGTCCAGTGTACTCGATGCTTTGTATGAGCAGGGATGAACAGGTAATCGCCCTGATTTAATTTAATCAATTCAGGATTATTTATAAACTCTAATTCCGCCTGACCCTCTAGCAATATAATCCATTCATGCTGAATTTGATCATACCAATCGTTAACAAGCGATGAATGCCCTTTGGATATAATCCGTTCAATTTTTACTTGCCCTGTAGATAGCAGGGTTTGAAACAGTTCTTCAGGTATTTGTTGGGGAATATCGGTAAAAATATTTTCAATCACAGGCATTAGGTTTATAGTTGATATAAGAATGTGGTAATTACTCAGCGTAAAATGAGGTATGTAGCTCTGAAGCCCTCTCCTGCTGGAGGGGGTTGGGTGAGGAGAGCTTAAAATAAATTCTTTATTCCTTTTGCCTTTAGAAATAGAAAAAAAGCATTTTGCAAAAGAGAATTGTTTAATTCCTCCTCTCGGTAATAGCTACGGCATTGCTCTACCTCCTGCATCCATGCAGTTGACCCAAGCCCTCCCCAGCAAGGGAGGGCTTAAAAGCGAGCCCCGTTAATACAATATTAAGGGAATATTATTACATTTTTAAATTTCACTCAGTAATTACAGAATGTGTAGATTTAATCATAATAAAAAAGCAGGTTTTTACAATGGATAACAAATATATAGCAGCAATTATTGAAAAAGCACCTGGATTAAGCAATTTATTAATGAGCTGGTGTGATAAAACCAAAGTTCTGGATTTTCTGGCTCCCTTACTTTTACGATTATATTTAGCACCGATATTGTGGATGGCGGGCAGTAAGAAATTTATCAACTTTAGCAGTACAGCAGACTGGTTTGGAAATGAGGATTGGGGATTAGGTTTACCGTTACCTTATTTGTTGGTTTTTTTAGTTGCTTTAGTTGAAGTGTTAGGAGCCATCTTCTTACTTTTGGGCTTTGGAGTTCGTCTGATTTCTATTCCACTGATGATCACCATGCTTGTTGCGGGTATCACTGTGCATTTAAAAAATGGCTGGCTGGCAATTGCAGAAGGCAGTGGGATTTTTGCAACGGAAAGAACCGTAGGTGCAATTGAGCGCCTGGATAAGGCAAAAGAGCTTTTACAAGATAATGGGAATTACGAATGGCTAACTGAAAATGGTAGCGTCGTTATTCTAAATAATGGGGTAGAGTTTGCAGCCACTTATTTTATTATGTTATTGCTGTTATTTTTTATTGGGGCAGGTAACTTTGTGAGTGTTGATTATTGGTTGAAGCGTAAGTTTATGGATTCGTGAATTAAATCAGTTATGCTTTTTGTTCATGAAAAGTACTGAAATACTCAACACACAGGGAAGTGGGGCATAGAGTCAGTGAAAATCCTTAGCGTAAATATAGATAGTTTATATTCAAATTTGAACGAAAAATTCCTCCATCAGCTTTAACTTAAATGAACCTACCTTTTGAATCAATTTTTTATAGCGCTTTTATGTTTGGAATAATCAGTGCTTGTTCCTTACCTTTAGGGGCTTTAACCACCTTATTCTGGAAACCTTCGGATCGCGCTATTGCCTTTTTAATGTCTTTTGGAGGTGGAGCATTGCTGGCAGCTTTGACACTTGATTTAGTGGCTGGAACTGTTGCAAAAGGCGATTTTTATCCCTTGGCTGCTGGTTGTATTGCCGGAGGGTTGACTTTTATCGGGCTCAATAATGTTATTAATGATTTTGGAGGTTTTGTAAGGAAAGCATCCACTACCATGCATCATTTACGGAAGCAGGAGTATCGGAAATCCCGGAAAATACTGACTATGGCAAAACGAGCGGATGTCTTTAAAGGCTTAAGTGATGCTGATTTTAAGGTGTTGGCAAAATATATTCATAACCAGGATATAAAAAAAGGAGGGGTGATTTTTACTCGTGGTGATCCTTGTGACAATTTATATTTTATTGCTACAGGGACAGTAACATTACTGGACCCCATTGAAAGGGTAAAAACATTAACTTTAAACAAAAACTATGATTTAGGTTGGATGGCATTTGTTACAGGTGCGCCATATCGATTTACAGCCAGAGCACAGACTGATGTTAGTTTATGGGTGTTACCAAAATCAACTTTTTTTAATTTATTACCTGATTCCCCCAGTCTGGTTCATGCAGTGCAAAAATGGCTTCGGGGGAAGAAAGTAAGGAATTATTTAAATAGCCATCACGGTTTGTCTACAGAGGAAATCAGAATTTGGCATGATCGTGCAATACATACTCTGGTACGGCGAGGTATGTTTTCTTCAGCAGTAAAGATTGATCATAAGAGCAAGGCTTTCAGAGAATCAGCGAAACAAATTAAGGGCTTTGATTTTTTCTCTAAGCTGCCCAAAGATGAGCTAGATGCTATTTCTGACAGGCTTATTTATAAACATTTCTCCACAGGTGAAACATTTTTTCATCGTGGGGAAGACGCCAGTCATTTATATATTATCGAAAAAGGCAGTGCTTCGATACTGGATTCGGTAGATCATTCTGTTCACTCTATAGATGTCAGTTCGCATTATTCTTTCGGTTATATGGCATTTTTTACCGGAGGCCATAATTCTATGTCTGCTATTGCGACAGAAGAAACAGGTGCCTGGGTGTTACAAAGAAAGGATTTTGATGATTTATTAACAGTATTACCGGTACTGGCAGAACAATTTAAACTTTTCCTACAACAACAGAAAGTTCTGTTTTATCTAAAAGAAAGGCAAAATATTGGCGATAACAGTGCTGTTAAATGGCTGAAAAAGGCAGTCAGAAATCTGGATACGGGTAAGGTGATTATGCCTGTCAGTAAAATGAATTTTGATATTTCTGAGCATAAGAGTGCTCCATTAGGGGTCTGGTTAGGCTTAATGCTTGATGGTATTCCTGAGGCATTGGTCATCGGTGCGGGAACGGCCAATGCAGGATTAGGTTTTTCTTTGTTGGCAGGTCTGTTTTTTTCAAACTACCCGGAAGCACTTTCCAGTTCCAGTGGTATGCGACAACAGGGAATGAAATTTACCACCATACTTATGATGTGGACAGTCTTAATGTTGATGACTGGCGGGCTGAGCGCAGTGGGAAGTATTTATTTTGCGGGTGTCAATCATCAGGTTTTTGCCTTTACAGAAGGCGTAGCCGCTGGAGCCATGTTAACCATGATTGCTCAGACCATGCTTCCTGAAGCCTATATTAAAGGTGGCGAAATAGTCGGGTTTTCAACGCTTTTAGGTTTTCTGATTGCGATTTTCTTTAAGACATTGGAATAGACTAGTGGCTTGGCAACTCATATAAGGATGTTCCCGCGTCTCATGACGCCAGGAAGTCCTTTAAACAACATTTACCCGAAGGGTTACGCACTTCACAGGCACAACTTTTATTTTTAGTTTTATCTTCGACAAAGTGTCTGATCTCGGGATTATTTCGGGCATCAGCATAGCTAATAGCAAAGCAATAACACAGCGTGGCCTGTTCCGCTTTATTCTTGATATTTATATTGTCCCTTAATTCAGACCGCTTGATTACTGTCCTATCGGCACCAAAATAGACGAGATCACAGACTGTAGAGTCACAAAAGAAATAGTCTTGCTGTATTTCCTGCCAAAGCCAGGGCGCTTTAATATGGTGGAGGATAGTTTTTACAGAAATGGGTTTACATGGTTGGCTGCAGACTGGGCATGAATGAGCTTTAGATAGGTCTTTTGTAGAATCAGAACAACAGTCACAAACTAAAGTCTTGACTCTTGCCTTTTTTATTATTTTTCCGTCGACTATAGTCGACGGAAAAATAATCAGCAAGCTTTTCTGCGTATAAACGTCACTACTCTAGGCTCTCAGTATAACTCTATAGCGATTGTTTACCTGTTTTAAATAACATCCTGTTTTTTTTCTTCGCTTTTCATTGCGATTTAGAAATATCACTTAACTCTACATCTTTGTTAGTAATTGAATCAATATGTTCTTTCAGAAATTACTCATTACCTAAATCGACTTGATTTTTAACGATTGTCACTGAGAGCAGGTCTTTTACCCTTACCATAAAAAGGAAAGAGTTTAGACCCCATGATTCTCTTTTAGTTATAAATACTATGGGAAATTGCTGATTTACTACCTCTGTATAGAACTTAGAATTTTTTTATTTTGGTACTATAACAGAAGGCATTAAACCATTTCGTTTGGCTCGCCTCGCAAATTTTTTATCATCAAAAGAAGCTACGCTAGTACAATTTTTATAGCTGGCATGGTGTAAAGCATCAGCAAAATCGAAGCCAAGTTCAAAATTGGCGATTGCTCGCAGTATAGAAGCATGATCCTCTACCATTATGTGTTCTAAAGATAATAAATGTTGAAAAACAGCACTAACATCAGAGGAAGTAAATTGATAATAACCTCGCATTACCCATTCAAATTCAAGGATAACCGTTTTACAAACCATTAATGGTTCGCCCGATTCTACCAATTTTCGAGCTAATTTATGTTGCTTTTCAGCTTCTGCATCTGCTTCATCCTGAATGTAATAGCGAGCTAAAATATTAGTATCAAGTCCTATCATTGCTTAATAAACTTGCAGGGTCAAAATCTGTTGGTATGGCAGGACGCTTGCTTTTCAACATTGCAAAGCCAGTAGATGTAATGTTGGATGGTATGTTATCTATATACAATTCAATATGATTTCCCACGATAGCAGCCTCCAATTTACTTCCTTTACGGATTCCAAGTTGTTGTCGAATATGTTTAGGAATAGTTATTTGGCCTTTGCTTGTAACTGATGTGGACTGCATAATTATGATGCCTATAAAAGTAATACCAAGTAAGGATATATGGAGTAAAGTAATTATGCAAATCAATTCTAATTTCTTGCTTTTATCATTTCACTTGAAATTGAATGTCCTCTTTTAAATCCTATGGGACTTTTCTTAATCAAACAGTCACTATACATGTCTTTATTTTACTGACAGTCAAAAAAAGTTGCTTTTAGTTATTATATAGCCTCAGACAGGGTGAACCATCCTGAATGTATTTAAAAGTTATGCTCTATATTGAACTAGTTTGTGGCTCACTTGAGAGTCGATTGTGCGGGCATAAAGGGGCGGAAGTGGAACGGCTTTTGCTGTGTCCGAGTGGATTTGTTTTGTTAGCTATCTTTTCTTTCATTAAGTAAATATTTCCGTAATTCTCTTTCACTCCGCATGACATAAAGTATATAGACTTTATCACTCTCAATGCGATAAAAAATACGACAAGGATTTACAATAACTTCTAAGTATCTTGTTTTTTTGAATTCTGGTGGTTTACGTCCAGATTCTGGAAATTGCTCAAGACGTTCTGTGGTAGCAAAAACTTTTTTTACCAGGTGAGAAGTTGCGCTAGGTTTATCGATAGCGATGTATTCTGCTATTGATTCAAGGTCTAAAAGAGCAGGTTCGGTCCATATTACTTGAGCCATTTACTCATTTTCTCTTTTGCTTCTGATTGGGTAAAAACTCTGCTCTCGAAAATTGCAGATTCCCCTCTAGCAAGCCCATCTAGAATTTCCATTCTATTTTGCATCATTTCATAATCTTCAACATCAACAAGGTATGCCGATGGTTGGCCGTGTTCGGTAATGAGCACAGGCTCTTTTGATGAATGTAATTCAGCTAGTATTTTGGTCGCTTGACGCTTTAATGTAGTAACTAATTCTGTTTTCATAAAGTGATACTATACTATCACTTTATGGTATTGCAAATATTATTTTAACAGCTAACCATGAATTAACCAGCTTGTTTCACATCCGAAACTTGGAAAACAACGGGCTTATTTTCTCCGTAACAAACTACGCATAAGAAGAACTTGGCTGGTTGAATGACAAGTTATAAAAACCTGGTAGTTGTCACAGTTTTCTTTCTCTACACTCTCTCGCTTATTCTCCAAGAGAAATTTTTAATGTAATTCGCTTGGCAGTGCTCGGTCTTACTTGATAAGTAAATCAATAAACTCATCGATGCTCAATAAATTCAGTTTAGGGAAATCTATTTTATTCAAGCAATTAAAATGTTTATCATTGCTGACTAAATAGTCTACATCTCCAGCTATTGCACAATCAACGAATTTATTATCATCTTCGTCTTCCGAGATTAAATTCCATCTATAATAAACCTCTTGTTTATGAACGTTTTGTAAGCTTACTAACATTTCACTTATATTATTTGCAATCATCGCATTGGTTTTACGCCCTATAATCTCCGTATATTCACTCAATATTTCATTACTGATAATTAAGGTGAGATTATTATTTTTCAAACTATCAAAAATAATTCGATAGCGTGATTTTGTTGGGATAGAAACTAGTAATACATTTGTATCTAAAACAACCTTCATATTAATGGTAAGGTGTTCTCAGATGCTCATTTGTCCATTCTGTCATTGTTTCATCATCCCAGTTATTTTCTTCCCAAAGCTTATCCATTTCTTGTGTTGCTTGTTCCGCAAAGTAATTTGAGAGTAGTTTTTTTATATCACCTAATTGTTGATTATTCAGTTGATAACTGAACACTTTTAGCAGTTCTAATTGTAGGTTGCTTAGTTTTTGTGTTTGCATATTTATCCCTCAAAATGACATGGTTTTTATTTGATTAGTAATTACTTGAATAATTAGTTTCTTATTATTCACAGGTTCGAACCCCCTTTTTTCTATTACTATCCTTATGAACGACCTGAAGGTTCTCAATTACATCTCGCCCACCAATCCCTAGAGGAATGGTATGATCAACCTCAATTTCATCCCCCCAAAATACCTTTGCACCAGAGATTGGACATATATTACCTTGCTCTTCAAGCTTTTGTTTTATTCCATATTCACTTAATACGACTGAGCGACTATCTTGTGAAAACTTGAGATGAAACCTCTGAACCAGGCTCACAAAATTAGAATAACCTGCACCATTTGAATGGATTTCTGGTATTTCTTTTAGGTAGGAAAATATTGAGGAAATATCATCATAGATTTCTGACCTATACCTTTTTACCATTTCATAGTTTACTGGAGACAATATCACCCATAATATATAAAAGTCCTGAAATGTTCGCCGATAAGATTTTCTCTTAGTTGGATTAAATATTTTATCCAAGTTAGAACATAAATAAGTGGGTAGAATATCTTTTTCTACATTCCCCTTTAATAGAATCAGTTTGCATTTTTTTACAAAAGAGATTGTTTCTTTTAGGCAATTCTGAAATTTACTTTTTTCTTCAGGACTCGTTGATACATCAGATATCATATTCGATATATCTTTTTTATCACCCACTCTAGCATTGATCCTATATTCTTTTTGATGAATATCCAAATAGCGTTTTTTTTGAGGAAATGATTTTCTATAAGAAAAATAGGCTAACGTTGTAATTAGTTCTTCATTCTCCATTCTATCCCGGTAGTTTTTTCGTTCCGATGTCTTAATGAAAAACCAAGCACTGCTTTTGTTAGTTATCTCCTTAATTTGAGTTATTACTTCTTTGTCTGCCCAGGAATTCCACATTTCAAAAGAATTATCTTTTATTGGATATGGCTTATCATTTAGTCTAATGAATAAATCTATAGGGTCAAATTCAGGATTAAGTTTTTCTTCAATTGAAACAACGAAAAGCTCAAAATCTAATATTTTATCCTGGGCATCTTCAGGTAGATCATTAAATTTTGCTCCCTTTAATTCTGTTAATATTTTGGGGTTTCTTAAAGAAAATCTATAGTTTTTCGACTTAACACTATCACCATTTTCATCCAAATACTCTTCACCGATATAGCCCAATATGGTCAGTATTCTTTGCTGACCATCAATAACTTCTGAGATTCCATTTTCTCGCTTATATACAAAAATAGCTGGAAGTGTAATTCCCAGAAGTATACTTTCAATAATAGATGAAGCTTTCGAAAGGTTTATAACTTCTGATCGCTGATAAGAAGGTCTAACAAGAAATTTTCTTCGCTTCATAACTCTTGATATATCTTCAATGGAATTTCTTGATGGTTCGGGCTTATTGAGCCTAAGCGAATCTAGCTGCTTGTGTTTTTCCTGCTCCTCGTCATCCAACATGATTTCTCTTACTTTATTTTTTGATTCATTTGTAGCTGATTTATAAAGCCCCAGATCAACCCCAACATTCTTTTCAACAAATGAAAGCATTGATCCGTACCGTTTCACTACAGGGCCGTAGAAAGCATAATCTATTTCTGTGAAATCATCACCATTAGATGCGTAGTATTGCACTATGGCGTTCAATACCTTCTCGTTATCACATTTAGATAGTGGAATATTTTCATTTTCTAACACATGAAATGCCCACACCAAACATTCATAGAAAAAACGATTAGGATGGTAGCCCTGACTTTTTAGTAATCCCTTAACTTTCCATGCCAATTTTACCTTTTCAAAAAATTCATCGGCAATAAGCCCTTTATCATCACCACTATCTGTTAATTGAGTATACAGTCTTTCAAGAATTTCATTTTTTCTGGCCTGAGCATAATATGTAATTGGAACTTTATGAAGCACAAGTATTTTACGAATAAATGGTAATAGGGTTTCGATCTTTACTTTTCCAGAACGATCCAACAAAACACCGCCACGTCCTTTAAAAAACAGCTCTTGAACCATTTGGTAAAGTTCATCACTTCGTTTCAATTTATCCTTGAAAATATTTGTTAGGTCATCTTCGTCGTAAACGGCATTATCAATTTCGTATTTCTTAAGCGGTGTGATTCCAGAATTATATCGCCCAAATATTTCCTTTTTAACTTTATCTTGAAGCAATGGATCTAGCTTTGGTTCGTTCACAATTTCAAATTCAATAATTCGTAAAGTAGAGTCTAAAAAGCTATCTCTAATATCAGTTGGCAATGACTCAAAAGATTCATTTTCTAAATTTGTTAATGAAGACAAGCCTCTATGTTTTAACTTGATTTCATCAGACATAAACCTCTTAATAGTTTCAAACCTTTGTCTACCATCAATAATTTCTATATTATCTCCATTATTGAAAAATATAAGTGGGGGTATCTCTGTTCCTAACAAGATGCTTTCAACAAAATATGTCGCTTTGTTTACATCCCATACATAATTCCTTTGATAATAAGGCTTATAGTCTATTTTTCTACTATTTCTAACACTAAAGAGACTTTCAATAGGCTTTGAATATGTTTCTATTTTCAAATGAGATTTGAAAATATTTTCGAACTGTTCTTGATTTAAGTAAACACTATTCATACATATCCTATGATTCTATTGTTTTCATGCATTAAACCGACTGTAGCACATTCAAAGCTTGAAAGGAGTACCGAGTTCTTTCCCGTTTGGTTTGCGAAAAATGAAGAATTAGTTATTTTGAACTCCATTCCTTTATTCTTTTACTGTTTTTAGATCCCTTGGCAAACTGACGTGCTTCCTTTCTCCTTACTCAACTCTGAAAACATCAGAAACCTGCTTTTTCTTTTTCGCTTTTTTCCTTATTTCCACTACGGACTTTGAAAAGCAACATCCTACTTTTCCGTGGCAGTTCCTTCTTTTTACTGGCTTATATTTACCACGTCAAGCTTACATTTATTCAAATCAAACTGGCTTCACAGCTCTCAGCTTCAGCTCTTTCAGGCAATGAGTTTCTTTTCAGCTACTGGCCCTCGCATGAAACAAATAACCATGAAATAACTATTGGCGGCTCTATCGCCATATAGTTGATTGATAAGTTATTAGCTTTCAGGTTTGCCTTTTTTGTCTTTAAAAGTGTCTAATACTGAAATCAAGTTATGAACTGTTGTACTTGGATTGTCATTAGCAGGATCTATAGGGTCGTATATTCCAAGCAATTTATCTGCATTTTTAATCGCATCCTCAACGGAGCCTTGCTGAAACAGTTGGTTTTTAAGATATCCATAATCATTTTTAAGTTTAGCAACCAACTCATCTCTATGCATTGCAGTATTTCTATATTCAAAATGCAATAAATACCAAATTTCAAAACAGGGGTTAGAATAAGCAACTTTAATATTTTTGCTTTTTGCTCGACTTATAGCACCGTTAAAATCATCTAACTGATGCCCTCCACCATTTGTTCTTTCTTCATCTCGGTCTATTACTATCCATCGATGGTCAAAATCCTGATAACCAGAGTGATTAAGTAAGTCTTGTAAAACGCCTTTTGGGTTTGTATGGCAGTGTTTTGCAATCATTAAAGACCCTGTTGCAATTTTATGATTCTTTTTAAGATCTGAAAAGATGGCGCCAAAGTATATAGGTTCTGATTTGGTTCCTTCACATGCCAAAATAATAGTTTCACGTTCAATTCGAATGTTTTGTGCTCTTTTTGAGTCTATCTTGGCTTGTTTTCTCGCTTTTTTCTTACTCTGAAAATCTTCTGCACCCAGCCGTCTTGTCATTAAAATACCCCTAAATTTGGGGTGGCACCAAAACGCCCCTGTAAATAATGCTTTTCTAAATTATCAGAGACTCTAATATCTTTCCCTTTATTCTTCTTTCTAAACTCCAACAAAGAATATAGGTCTGTGCAACCATATTGATCTTTTTCAGTAAACCAAATTTGTTCACGCTCAAATAATTCAGGCCGGGAAAGTAAATTGGTATCGTGTGTAGCAAAAATAAGCTGTGCATTATGCTTATTATATTTTGGGTTATGGAATAATTTAATAAATGCTTCGCTTAATTGAGGATGTAAGCTCGCATCAAGCTCATCAATTAATAATATTTTTCCTTCCCTCAATGTATCTAAAATAGGGGCAGATAAAGCAAAAAACTTTTGAGTTCCTTGTGATTCCTCTTTTCCAAGCTCAAATAACTCTAAACCAATTAGCTGATTGTTTTTATCATATTTTTTATGACTTGTTTGCAATTCAATTGACGTTAAACTTCCTTGTTTTTCAAGTAAATTTTGCTTTATTTCAGCAGGTAACGGAATATCTTTTAATTGTTCCCAGAACACCTCTTGCTCATCTACTTTTATATCATCAATTCCTAAGTCAGCAGTTTTTAATAACTCTAATAATTCTAACTTAGCCTCATTATTTTGCATTTGCTCTAATGCAAAATGTAAGTAAGGCTCATTTTTTAAACCGTCAATAAAATTAAGCGTTTGAAACCATCGTAAAATAGCTCTTGAAACAATACCATCTTGTTGGTCACATTTCCAAATTAGCAATTGATTATCAGGAACTTTTATTCCATTACCTTCTTTGAATTTCTGCTTATTGATATAGAGTAATTTACTTTCGGTATCACGTTCGAAAAAGCGGGCTTCTCTTCCTTTTTCATCTACAAACAACCATTCAGCATATACAGTACTATCATCAGCTTCAAACCCATAACGATACTTACAATCATTTTTTAAAAAAATAATTTCAAAAGAACTAGATGCATTCTCAGTCTCTGTATTTAATCTAAAGGGTTCATGAGGAAGCTTATCAATTGACTGGGTAATTTTACTTCGATTTAAAACCAACTTCCGCATAAAAGACATTGCCTTTAAAACATTACTTTTACCACTTGCATTTGCACCAAAAATAACAGCACTATTTAATAGATGATAATCTCTTGCAGAAAAACTATGTGGCACCTCCTTATTACCCGCCGTATTCATACTAAATATCGCAGTATCCTTAATGGAACAAAAATTATTAACTTTAAATTGGATGAGCATATCTTTGAAATATAAAAAATAACAAGTTTATTTTGTATATTTTATACGAAAAATAAATTTAAACAATACAAAAACAAATTTTATGTTGATATATTTTGTTAATCTAAATTCTTTCTGTTTTCTTGATATTCCTACTTTTTGCTTTTTTATGATGTGGTAGTCGTCTGCGTTTCTATTTTTGCACTCAGTTTGGTAAATATCAGAATTTCGCTTTTACTTTTACTCTTTCTGCTTTTGATTTCCATGACGGACTTTTAAAAAGCAGCATCCTACTTTTCCACGTCAAATCCTGCTTTTCACAGGCTTATGTTCTTCGCGTCCGAGCTTCATTTTCTCGAGCAGAAACTAGCTTCACAGCACTCAGTTTCCGCTCTTTCCGCAACAATTTATTTTCCTCTTATTGCTCTCGAAAATAGAAAATAACGCCCAAATCACTTGACGTAAAAAGGGGCGGTTTTTTTGCCTTAGCAAAAAAAGTGCCGCTTTTTACGGTCAAGTGGATTTGATTGTGTACGCCCAGCATGGGCGTGAACTTATGAGGTGC
>ENA-OSET01003310-OSET01003310.1-sediment-metagenome-genome-assembly--contig:-NODE-3310-length-14940-cov-3.835969_pt1 | contig 14940 bp, 10 predicted proteins | sample MGYA00237882_ERZ534229 | MGnify/ENA primary metagenome ERZ534229 (study PRJEB26408, sample SAMN06266212) | sediment metagenome | isolation source: Hudson Canyon methane seep mesocosm | place... | reverse complement strand
CTATTGTTCCCAAATGGGATCAAACCCAGCCGCCAATAAAGCTTCTTTCCTATGCTTCATCCAAATGGCTCGGTATTCTAATTTTGGGTGCTTCTTCATCTTTTTCCAGGCTGTTGCCAGAACTGCTTGCCGGGACAACATTTTTTCGTTATGAATTTCAAAGGTGTCATTCCACACCCCAATAGATTTGAAATAGTTAACTGCACCGCGATGAAAGGGAACAACCCAAGCAAAATCTTGTGATTCCATCGCCCAACCAATGGAGCCAGGATCCGCATTTTTAAACTCATCAAAATGTGTATGAATTACTTTCGCCAGACTCGCAACAACTGCTGCATCTTGCTTGGCTAAGGTAATTAAAGTTGGGTAAGGGTACGTTGCGCCTTCATGGGGATTCTCCTCAGATATTCCCGCGCCTCGTGTTGCTATATGAGGAGTAAAATGAGGGCCCACGGCGGTTAATCGTTGCCAACACGCTTTATCATCGTGAGGAACAGGCGGCCAAAATATACCCTGCGGCGACGCCTCTAATTTTCGAGTAGGGCCGGAAACAGTCGCTGCAAAAGCAGTGTCAATTTGGCCATTAACAATGCCATTCCACATGGCGCTGTAACCTGGGTAGTCGACACGAACCACATCGTCCCAGGTTAAACCACCACACGCTAGCAGCGCCTGTGTATTGATATTCAATGCTGGCGCGCCGCGAACCCAGGGAACGCGTTTACCCTTCAAATCAGCGAGGGTTTTAATCCCGGAGTCGCCTGCAACTGCCAGTGCCTGATTATTTTTACCGTTGGACATCATTACCATTTGCACAGGCATGGGTCCCCACTTAGCATCGGCAAATTGAAACACGCCCTCCGAGGCAAAAAATGTAGCGGCGCCGTTTGCTGAAAATTGTACTTTGCCTTTTTTCAACGGAAGTAAGCGTGATATGTCGTTTTTTCCCGGAATTACTCTTAGTGTTACTCCATAGTGATCTTTTAGTACCTTACCAATAGCCACAGACTGGTTATAGCCGGTAGTACCCAAGTTGTACGCGGTCCAGGTCATTTTTTTTGGCAGCTTCATTTCTTCTGCATTGGCCGACAATCCAAAAGTAAACGCTACAACTGCCAGCGTCGGTATTAGCTGACAAACAATGGCATTGAGTGATTTTTCTTTTAACATTACTTTGAGCGTGGGAATTATTTTGAACAAGGGCATTACTTTTTATCACCGTTTTTATTATCTGAGTGGTAGCAGTATACCTGTCACTTAGAGGGAATTCTGGCAACTGCCAAAAAAAACCGGGCACCACACTCTTTTGAGTGTGTTGTCAACTTAGTGCATCCGAACGATAAAATACAGAAATGAACCGTTTAGGCTAAATTTTGGGCGCAACTAACCTGTGACCAATCGTTAAATGCTCGATCACGGAAAGCACGGTAATTACTTGCCTTCATTAGATGACGACGAAGCCTAAACAGTTTGTTTACGATGCCATGGCAAGATAGAAACCGCTGGGCATGCCCTTGAGATTTGAACCTTTTCATTTGCCCTTCCTGTTGTCGAGTTGGTTGGTGGGACAACTCACAGCGGTTGTTTTCGTACTGATCGGTGGAGTGTTCTACACTAGGTATCAGCTCTTTCTTTGCTGCTGAATAACTGCGCAATTTATCGGTGACTATCTTGATTGGCGCGGCTTGCTGGCATTTTAGAAATTTCTGGAAGAATCGGCTCGCTGCTTTCTTGTCTTTACGTTTCTAAACCAGAATGTCAATTTCATCACCGTCTTGATCGTCCGAGTCGCGCAGACGGCCCGCCAAAGGTAATGCAGAACACTGTTGATTTTGATAAATACCTCATCAAGATACCAGGTATCACCTAATTGCCTTCGGTTCTTCCTAATTTGACTACCATACTTTTGCCCGAATTTTTGGCACCAATTTCTGACCGTTTCGTAACTGACGGTAATGCCTCTTGCTGACAGCAATTCCTCTATATCTCGGATGCTAAGTGTAAATCTGTGATAAAGCCAAACTGCATTGCTAATGATCTGAGCAGGATATCGATAACCGGAGTAAATATTTGTATTTTTCATCTACTGATTATCGCATGTTCATGAGTTAGCTCGTCAACTTGACAGTACCTGTCGTAAATAATCTATTTCGGCTTGGCCGCCATTTAATGAATGCTAGAAATTACAGAGCATTCCGTGACCGAGCGTTCGTTGAATGGGCTAGGGTGAGTTGCGTCCACAATTTGGAATAGGTAGCCATGCGGGCACTTTAGTCATCCAATTTGGATAACTTGACAATACCGTCTTATACTCTCCGGTGTTCCACAAATTGATGTTGAGTGGGTCGTTAACAATCGCCACAGCGTTCAAGTATTGGATGTTCGCTAAACCAGCGAATTGGACTCACCGGTCGATCGACTGGCCGGCTGCCAAGTCAATCCCTTGGATCAATTGCGAGGCTGGATCGAAGGGGTTGCCTGTGCCGTTCAGGGCGTCTTTCTGCGATGGCGGTATCTATTTTACAGAAAGCGGGTTTTGAGAACGTAGCCAATATTGCCGGTGGTATGCTGTGCTGGCAGGAGCTGAGTTAGGCTGATCATTTTTCCTAGTTCACTATGGGAATCATTTGAACCCGAGATTACCCGGGTGGACTATTCGAACACTATTTGCGCATCTTCGAGGTGGCACAATGCAAAGCAAGCAACAGATGTTTCTATTTTCTTTGTTATTTTTCTGCGCAACGGCGTATAGCTCACAGCCCGCGCCGGGAGAAGAGGGCCCCTACAGGGCCGCCAAATACGGCATTACAATACCTAGTCCAGCTGCGGACAGAACACGTGGTAGCGGCCCCTTCGACACACTTATTATAAAGAACGTTATGGTGACCAATGGCGAGGGCGCACCTCCACAGGGGCCACTGTCGATTGTAGTAAAAAACGACCGGATCAAATCTATTGGTGCGTTTCCAGAGGACGTAGAAAATGCGGAGGTGATCGATGGTACCGGGATGTACGCACTGCCAGGATTTATTGATGCGCATACCCATATAGGCAACCCGGGGCAAGGGCTTGCGGGCCCGATAACCCCCCCGGAGTATGTATTCAAGCTCTGGCTTGCGCACGGCATTACCACCGTCAGGGAGGTCGGCTCGCTAATGGGATTAAAGTGGACTGTTAATCAGCAGCGTAGAAGTGAGGCTGGAGAAATAGCCGCACCGCGCATTATTCCCTACGCTATGTTTCCGGGGGATGATGTTACTACTGCGAAAGGCGCTGAATCATGGGTTCGAAAGGTTCATAAGTACGGAGCCCAGGGAGTTAAAATTCGCGCGGCAACGGCAGCGGCAATCCGGGCAATCTATGATACCGCGAAAGATCTGGACATGGGCACCGCTAATCATCACGATCAAACCTCGGTTTATTCAATGAATGTATTGGATAGCGCCAGATTAGGTTTGAGTAGTATGGAGCACTGGTATGGTTTGCCAGAATCGCTTTTTACTGATCGGCGTATACAACACTACCCAGCGGACTACAACTACTCCGATGAGCAGTGGCGTTTTTCCGAGGCGGGACGACTGTGGCTACAAGCCGCTAAGCCTGGCAGTGAAAAATGGAATTCAGTGATTGAGGAATTAGTTGAACTCGATTTCACCATGGTGCCAACGTTTACTATCTACGAGGCCAATCGCGATGTGGCACGGGCACGGGATGCACACTGGCACAAAGACTATACCTTGCCTGCACTGCAGAAGTTTTTCATGCCAAACCCTGTATTGCACGGTTCTTTTCATTTTGATTGGACCACCGCTGACGAGATTGCCTGGCGCGACAATTTTGTATTGTGGCAACAGTTTGTGAACGATTTTAAGAACTCCGGGGGCCGAGTGGCGACCGGCTCTGATGCTGGTTTTATCTTCAAGTTATTTGGTTTTTCCTATGTGAGAGAATTGGAACTACTGCAAGAGGCGGGTTTTCATCCCTTGGAAGTACTTCAGTCAGCAACCTTGAACGGCGCAGAACTTTTGCATATGGAGCAGGACATTGGTTCTCTAACTCCGGGAAAAAAGGCAGATATTGTTCTCCTGGACGAGAACCCCATAGCCAATTTCAAGGTACTCTACGGTACCGGCCATATGAAGCTAAATCGTGAAACCAATACTGTAGAACAAGTTGGCGGAGTTCGCTATACCATTAAAGACGGTATTGTATTTAATGCAAAAGAATTGTTAGCCGATGTCGCTGACATGGTGCGAGAGGCTAAAAATCCGGTTGTTGCGGATTAGTTCGAGATGATCTGGCAGTTATTGTAGCGAGGTGTAGGAATGAAATTCGACCTACAAGGGTTTTGTAGGTCGGAATCTATGGCAAGCGCATTATCCCATTCCATCGATCGTACAATGAGCTGCTGTGCTTTTTGCGCGCGGTCTTCCTCCACTAAACCACCTTCAAACATAAGTTTTAAATTCGCTTTTGTTCGAAGTTCGGCGGTTTAAAGTTGCTGCTCGGAAACATCAACAGCAGTGACATTTTGCTCCAGCATTTTTGGCGCCGTCATTGAAAGTAAATCTGGCTTGTATAAATCAGCAAATAAAAAGAGGAGTGTATCGTATGGTTTTATCAGTAAAAAAATTACTGCCGAAGTTGTTGTTTGGCTTGTGTGTGAGTTTGCCTTTTGTAGGCGTGACCGCGAGTAGCGTTGAGTTGATTAAACCTGAGTCAGTTGGTATGTCTAGTGAGCGTCTAGATCGCATTAACGATGGTATGAAAAAACTTATTAAGGAAAACAAAATTCCCGGAGCCGTCACACTGGTTGCCAGACGCGGCAAGGTAGTTCATTTTGAAGCGAGCGGGTTGCGGGATGTTGAACGTGGTCTGCCAATGGAAAAAGATACAATTTTTCGTCTTTATTCACAAAGCAAGCCTGTCACCGGCGCGGCGATTATGATTCTTTTTGAAGAAGGACATTTTTTACTAACTGATCCTATTTCAAAGTATCTACCGGAATTTTCTAACATGAAGGTTTACCTTGGCGGTTCGGGTAACAAGATGCGCACTGAACCTGCTAAACCTATCACTATTCATCAGCTGCTCACGCACACCTCTGGGTTGTCTTATCCATTTTTTCAATCACCTGTTAGTAAGATGTATGCGGAAAAAGGTATTGTCGCATCGAATTCTGAAGGTCCAACTCAAAAAAACTTAAAAGAATGGAGTGAGCAGTTAGTTCAAGTGCCGTTAGTGGCTCAGCCTGGTACCCAGTGGAACTACGGTCTCAGCATGGATGTACTTGGTCGACTAGTCGAAGTTATCTCTGGTAAATCATTCGGTGAGTTTTTACAAACGCGAATATTTGGCCCACTCAATATGAAAGATACGGGTTTTTATGTGCCAGGTAATAAGCTGGAAAGATTCGCAGCAAACTATACCCCAGCACTAAAAGGCGGAATGCAATTGCTTGACGACCCTGCAACAAGTCCTTATCGGAAGGCTCCAGCACTTGAAATGGGTGGTTCTGGTTTGGTAGGTACTGTCGGTGATTATCTAAAATTTGCGCAAATGCTTGCCAATAAAGGTGAATATAATGGTGTAAGAATATTGGGTAAGAAAACGGTTGAATTTATGACATCGAATCATTTAACACCTGGTTTTCCCGATGACCCACTGTCGAGCTTATTTGGAATGATGGGAAGTGGTCGTGCATGGGGTGTTGGATTTGGCATCACCGGTTCAGTGGTAACCAATCCGGCGACTGCAGGGTTGCCCGTTTCTAAAGGGACTTATTCATGGGGTGGTGCTGCTACCACACATTTCTGGGTTGACCATGAAGAAGAACTCGTCGGTCTGGTACATACGCAGTTGCTGCCCGATGGTACTTACCCGGTTATACAATTGATGCAGGTCCTTACCTACCAAGCACTAGTAGACTAGGCCGCCCGACGGGCAATAGGACGTCCGAGCAGACGGTTTCCTAGGGTATGTTGGATGTGCGTGTGGCGTTGTTGCGCCTATACTCGGGGGAAGATTATTCCGGCTACGCACTGCCCCTGTAGAGTGTCTTTAACTGACACCTAACTTTGCCCTTTTATGTTTTTTTCCCGCCACCCCATCACCTCTCCCTAAAGATCTCTCCGCAGAGCGTACGCAGTCAATCTACAGGGCTCTCGATCAGTTACGCTTGCAGAGAGCAGGCGAGGGTAGCCAGCTGGAAAGTTGGCTTCCTCGCCGACGTGCCCCACCTCACCACACGACCAAATTACCGCCAGTCAATTAGTCTTCCCAAGGGATTTCTTTCCCACAGACACAAAAAAGACCCACAAATCCATGACCTCCAGGGCTTCTTCGAAATGAATGGCTCCGAATGTTGGGGTCGAACAAACGACCCATTGATTAATAGTAAGTGGGTCTACATTTTTACGTTAGAGCAAGTTGAATAAATCTAACACGTTTGCTTTGTGGATGTCTGGCATCAATTGAGAGAGGCCTTGGCCGGGCAGGGCAATCCTTTGAATCTACCTGGGTAAGAGAGCCCAGCACGCGGAGTCTTCAGTCTGTTAGGCGGGGTTAGTGATTTCTGGATGTTCCTACAGCTGTGCAGAATCTATTTGATGTTAATAGGCGTTTAATTTCGGCGGCGCATTGTCGAAACCTCAGGAAAGGTACGTTTACTGAATGGAGAAAGGTAGTTGTTTGAACGAAACGGGAAGATCCCTGCGCCCAAAAGCAGCCAACTTGTTGGAAACCGATATTTCCTGTCTATTTCTATCACCTTGTTTCAGTAAGAATCGTGTCCTGTGCTGATGGTAATCTTTAAATGAGTTAGAGAAATGCTGAATGTTTTAAAAGGTTTTTTGATCTTCTTTATTTTTTTACCTCTGAACCGGAATCGTTACCCGACTTCGTATGCCAGGTCTGCTGCTTCATGAATCGCCTTACGGATGCGAACGTAGGTGCCACAACGGCAAATGTTGGTCATTGCTTTGTTAATCTCTTCATCGCTTGGGTTCGGGTTTTGGCTGAGTAGCGCTGATGCCGCCATAATTTGGCCGCTTTGACAATATCCGCATTGAGGCACGTCGACTTTTTTCCATGCGGTTTGCACTGCCTTTTCTAACTTGTTTGATAAACCTTCGATCGTTTTGATGTCTTTACCATCCAGCATTTGCAGGGTGATGGAACAAGACCTGACTGCGTAACCGTCTAAATGTACGGTGCAGGCGCCGCACTGACCAATACCGCATCCAAACTTTGTGCCTTTAAGATCAGCATGGTCTCGCAAATACCACAGCAGAGGCATTTCTAACTGGTCGATGACTTGATGAGCGTCACCGTTTACCGTAAAGGAAATAGTCATTGCTTAAGCCTCCAATGATAGGGGTAATTTACGTTGTCGTTTTCCGGTAGCGGCATAAATTGCGTTGGCCAATGCTGCACCTGCCGGTGCTGTTGGTGGCTCACCGACGCCCGTGGGTGGGTGGTCATTTTCGATTATGGCCACGTCAAATACAGTCGGCGTGTCCGCCATACGGATCCACGGTTGTTGATGGAAGTTTGTGTTAAGTACTTGTCCTCCGTCGATTTTTACTTCGTTGAACATCGCGGCATTTAGACCATCAATAAAACCGCCCTCCATCTGGTTGCGAATATGATTTGGATTTAATGGTAGTCCGCAATCGATAGCTCCCCAAATACCAGTAATTTTCATTGAACCCGTTACTCGCGAATCCACTTCCACGACAAAGGCGGCATAGCTACCAAAGGTGAAATGCCCCGCAATGCCGAGGCCAAGGCCCCTGGGTCTTTCTTTCTGCCAATTGGCTAACTCCCCCGCCTTTTGATAACACTCTGCCATGCGGCCGCTATCAATCACAGTGGCGCCATATCCGCGATAGGGATACTCTTTTCCCGGCCCCATCAGTTCAAGGCGAAAGGCGAGGGGGTCCTGATTCAAAGCGTGGGCTACTTCATCGATCATACTTTCAGTTGCAAACGCTAGTTGAAAATGACCGGGACCACGCCAGGCGCCAGTCGGCGTGCCGGATCTTTTTTGATAACTGTCGACCTGGAAGTTTTCTATCAGTTGATACGGAAAGCATTGCTCTCGTACACTTCCGTCGATCTGGCCCTGGCGGTGATGCCAGGCGACTAATTTCCCTTGGCTGTCGACACCCGCCTTAAGACGCGTAAAGGTCGACTGGCCAAAATAGTCCTGAGTCATTTCGTCTTCGCGCGTCCATACAAGTTTTACCGGTTGGTCTGTTTCTTTGGCGAGTAGCGTGGCTTCAACAACAAAGTCACTATAGAACCGCCGGCCAAAGCCCCCTCCCATACGGGTTGGCACCACTTCTACATCTAACGGGTCAATTTTGGCGTATTTCGCGACGGTGCTTGCGACAAGCGATGGGAATTGGTGACCCGTAATGATTTTCGCTTTATTACCTTGGATGTGTGCTACAGCGTTAAAGGGCTCCATGCAGGCATGGGCTAATAGCGGTACTTGGTAACATTCATCAAAAACCTGTGCGGAATGCTTAAAGGCTTGTTGCGGATCGCCTTCTTTTAGCAGTGTTCTTCCTATTTCATCTCCACGGCAAAATCGTTCAAAGTCTTGCATAAGGGACTCTGAGCTTTCGTGACTCCAGGGGCCCTGATGCCACGTGACTTCAAGGGCTTTCCTACCCTGAGTGGCTGCCCAATAGTTTGTCGCGACCACCGCAACGCCCGCCGTAACTTCCTTGATCCCGTCATCACCGACGACCTGATCTATTTTTACAATCTTGATTACACCGGGGACTGCCAGCGCGTTCTTGTCGTTGACAGATTCAATTTCTCCATGAAAATAGGGGCAACGCTCGATTACTGCGAACACCATGTTGGGCATTTCCATGTCGATACCGAATAGAGGGCGCCCACTAACGATTTCATCAATGTCAACAGTGACGACATCCTGGCCGATGATCGTGTAAGCTGTCTTGTCTTTGAGTTTGGGTGGTTTATCTGGCAGCAATAGAACGGAAGCTTGTTTGGCCAGCTCGCCGTAGGATAGCTTTTCCCCCGTACTTTGCCTATACACATAGCTGTCTCGTGTGCTGAGTTGGGTTTCTGGGCATTGCCACCTTTTTGCCGCAGCAGAAATTAGCATTTGTCTGGCTGTGCCTCCGGCAGTGCGTAATATCTGCCAGTTTCGGCGTACCGCATGGCTGCCGCCAGTATCCATGCTGGCGTACTTGTAGCGCAGTCCATTGGCGGTTTTCTCGAGGTGCGTTTTGGCAGCCACACAGGAAACCAGCGACCAGTCGGCATCCAGCTCTTCAGCAATCATCATTGCGCCTGTTGTTTTCATGTGCTGCCCCATGTCCTGCACGGGTGACTCTATGATGATTGAGTTGTCTGGCTTGATATGCAGATATACCGACCAATTGCTATGCATCTGATCAGTCTTGTTTTCTGTTGTTCGCGCAAATGAAGGGAGGTTTATGGTCATCAGCATCGTGCCAGCTGATGCCGATAAAGTCAGAAATCGACGTCGAGAAAGATCCATGCGTTAACTCCATATGTTTTTTCTTTAGTCTAAAGCGTGAGGGACGAAATAGCTGTGCAATTCATCGCAAAAAAAATGGCTTTCGTCGAAAAGTATAACCCAAGTTGGATTCCGACAATGTTTCATGGGACATCGGCGTGAATTGGAACTTGAACAAGGACACGCTACTTTTACCAACATCGCTCACGGCTTCAAAAGCGGCGGTTGGAATACAGGGGGCTTTGTCGTTATTCCCGAGCAAATTTCACCGTTCGAAAACGAAACCATAGACACTTTTGAAATCGGTATAAAAACGATGCTGCTGCAAAACAGAATGCGTTTCGATGCCACTGCGTTTTACTATGATTATCAGGATCTGCAGGCATTTACTCAAGCTAACGTCGACGGCTTGCCCCTTAGCGGACTCACCAATGCATGGGGTGCCGATATATATGGTTGGGAAGCGGAGCAAGAAATAAGAAAGGACATGCACTCTCAAAAAACCATTCTCCTAATGCGAGATCACGCGAACCATATAGCGGTAGATTTCACGCAACTTGGTGGTTATGTAATAAGGTTAGAGCTTGCGTTGAAAATTAGTAAGTTCTAGTCCGAATATCTATTTTTCAGTCAGGTGTATTTCTCCAAGGTGATTGGATACCAGTCATTAACATTGAAGTAGTGGAAAGCGTTTAAGCTGCCGTCGATCTATTGTTTACTCTGGGTTTCGAAAACTGTTTTTGATAACAAGATTCAAACCGTGTCGCTTGTTCAAGCCACTTTTTTGTATCGAGGTTTAAACGTTTAAGAATCGGGGGCAGTAATTCTGAAATAGCGCCGCGTTTGTTGGGGTGCAGAATCCGCCCTGTAAAATCAACCAGGTCTAAATAATCTTTCAAGCTAAACAAAATTCCTTCCTGTCGTTTTTGGGTGAGACCACCTTCAAACTTAGCCAACGGTTTTATCGCTAAGCCCGTGCTTAGATCAAAGTGCTGTAGGGATTGTTGTTGAATTTGTAGTTTGACGGCACTTTCTAGCTCAAAGTTGGGGTGCAGCCTTTCTTTAATACTTGTGTGTTCAGACACTGCGGGAGTCGCCGCCATGCGTGCCCGTACCGGGTTAAGATCGACATACGCCATACAGCTTAGCAGGGCTTGTTCGCTTAACAATGCTTGTGATTTGAAACGTGACTCCCAGAAATGACCGGTACATTGATCTTCTTTGTTGGCAGCACGGGCGATCGGTTCGTTTAAGCACTTCATCAACCAGCTGATTGACGTTAGTCGCTGTCGATATGATTCCGCTATTTCAGCCACCATTTTATGTTCTACGCCAATCATAGGTTCGCCTCTCAACCATTTTTGAACGAGAAGAGGGCCTTTATACAAACTGGTCCAGCGTTGCAGAATTTCCTCGATCGTCCAGTGCTCTGATTGAACAGGACAAACCTTTGCGACAATATGGATATGGTTAGACATGACGGAATAGGCACAGAGATCAATCGCAAACAGAGAGGAAAGTATTCGAAGTCGGTCTTCAATCCATTGGCGACGGTGTTCGTAGCTTTTCCCCGTTGTATGGTCAACACCACACAAATAAGTTCGGCGAACACAACGGGAAATGAGATGGTAGTACGGAGTGTCGTCTATAGAAACGAGGGTTCTTCTGGGCTGGGTCATGGCAAAATCCTTTTGCTGATGGTTGAGTCCTTCAAGACAGAATAATTTTGATTGTTTTAGATGTCAATTGAAGAGTGAGTGTCCTTTTAGTTGGAAGAGTGAGTGTCCTTTTAGTTGGTTTTAGTTGTTTTATAGAAACGAGGGTTTTCCTAGGCTGGGTCATGGCAAAATCCTTTTTCTGATGGTTGATTCCTTTAAGATAGAATAATTTTGATTGTTTTAGATGTCAATTGAAGAGTGTGTGTCCTTTTAGTTGTTTTTAGTTGATAATTATTGTTGTGAGCACCGAGTAGTATTAATCCATCAGACTAAATTGCCGCCGGTATTCGATCGGGGAAAGTTGTAGCTCGCGCTTGAACAAACGGCGAAAGGAACTCAGGTCCTGGTAGCCCACTTCTCTAACGATATCTTCCAATGTCATTGAGCTGCGTTCGAGCAGATGGCGCGCTGCCTCAATCCTAAGGTTCTGTAAATAATTTTTTGGCGGTTTGCCCGTGCTCTCTTTAAATCGTCGGTTAAAAGTGCGCGGGCTTAGCGCAAATCGTGCTCCCATGTCGTTAATACTGATCTCTGTCTGGAGATTTTCCTTCATCCAGTTGATGGCATTAAAGATAACGCTGTCCTGATGTTGCACTCCGCGATAAAGCGGTACCAGCGGTGCCTGGCTGATGGGTTGCGTATGAATGAGCGCAGTTTTTGCGCATCGAGTCGCTATTTCACGACCGGCAAACTGCTCAATTAATTGTACGCAAAGATTCATATAAGAGCCAAACGCTCCGCAAGATACTAGTTGATCTTCCTCGACAACCAGCGCCTCAGATTTCACTTTTACTTGAGGATAGTTTTTCTTCAGCGTTGGCGACAGCCACCAACTCGTGGTCGCGCTAAGGCCATTTAACAACCCCGATTCGGCCAGGAAAAAAGCGCCACTGCATTGAGCCGCCAGAATAACATTGCCTCGATGCAACCTGATTAACCAAGGTGACACCAGATTGTTCATTTTCCTCACCAGCTGTAAAACTTCATGTCCGTGCGCATGGTCGAGACTCGCAATCATGACAATATCAGCGTCTAACGCAGTATTCAGATCGCCATCAACGTGGATCATCAATCCACCTGATGTTTTCACCGGACGCCCATCTGTCGATACCACAACCCAACTGAATCGTGGCTTATGCGGTTTACTAACCAGCTCACTGTGGGTGTTGGCAAACTTGAACATATCTATTGGACCCGCAATACTCGTTGCCAAACAGTCATCATATGCGAAAACCGCCACCTTAATTACCAAACTCACCTCCAAAAATGTCATTTATGGCATAGTATTGGCAAAATTGCCACTTTTCTTCCTGTTGATCAAGCGCTAACCTTGCGCTCAACAGACCGGATAACAACAGGAGACGTTTTATGAGCACCCACGTTGGCAATAAACGAAATACGATTCCGCAGATAAAATTGATGAAGGGGAGAGGCAAAATCGTGTCCCTAACAGCGTACACCACGCCGATGGCGCAGATGCTGGATGACTACGTCGATTTGATTATTGTGGGAGATTCAACAGGTATGGTGGCTTACGGTCTTAATTCGACCATGTCCGTAACCCTCGAAATGATGATCAACCACGGCCGCGCGGTGACACGCGGAGCGAGTAAAGCCTGCGTGATAGTCGATATGCCTTATGGCAGTTATCAGGAATCACCGCAGCAGGCCTACCGTAACGCGGCAAAAGTGATGCGTGAAACCCAAGCCCAAGGCATCAAATTAGAAGGGGGCTTAGAGATGCTTGATACTGTCGAGTTTCTAGTACAGCGGGGAATTCCGGTGATGCCACACATCGGTCTTATGCCTCAACATGCGAATGCTCAGGGCGGTTTTAAGGCACAGGGGCGTAGTAAAGATGATTCCGAGCTACTGGTCGCGCAGGCAAAAGCTTTTCAAGGGGCAGGCGCTTTTTGCTTGTTGGTGGAAGGCACCTTCGAAAAAGCCGCCGTCGCCATCACTCGCGCAGTGGAAATTCCCACAATTGGCATCGGCGCATCATCTGAATGTGACGGCCAAGTGCTGGTGACTGAGGACGTTTTAGGACTGTTTTCAGATTTTAGGCCGAAATTTGCGAAACGTTATGTTGATTTAAGTAGCATTATAAAAGAGGCCTTCGCAAGCTATGAACAAGAAGTGCGCGACGGTGATTTTCCTGCGAAAGAACATTGCTTTTAGCGCTTTAGCAGACCTCTTATAGTGCAGGGGAATCCGGTTACTTTCACGAATTTCGAACGATACAATCGATTGAAAGGCAAGCCGCAATAACCATTGCAAGGTTAGCGGCAATGACGATCTAAGCCTGCTAACAGTCTGTTAAAGTTCGCCCGCAAAGGGCGTACGCATACGCTCCCGAAAAGTAAAAACCTTCGGGCCTGGTAGGACAACATATAATATAGAAGGGTCTCAGATGATCGAAAAAATACAAAAACTTACCGAACTTGGAGCAGGCGAGTTTGAACATGTCGATGGCACTCTTATCGAACATCTAAAAGGAACCCAAGAACTTCTCCGGGAATGGAGCGCCAAAACTGAACTACAAGACGCCGGTCTGTATCACGCTGCCTATGGTACCGCAGGATTTGGCGAGAGCATTGTCTCGACAGAACACAGGAGCAACATTTCGGACATTATTGGCAGCGCAGCGGAGGAACTAGTTTATCAATACTGCGCGTGCGATCGACAGAAGTTTTTTGCAAAAATAGGCAACGAACTCGACCCCGAGTTTAACAATAGATTTACCAATGAATCTTACCACCTATCACCGCAAATGCTAAAAGATATCTGCGAACTCACAGCAGCGAATGAAATTGAAGTTAGTATTGAAAACCCAGCCTTTATCGCGGAGCATGGTGCAGAGCTGGCTAATTTGTTTACGCGAATGACTCAATATTTAAGTCTTGATGCACAAGCAAGGTCGGAGCAAGCGTTTGGTGATAGTCACCCAAAATGAAGGATGTAATCGGGAGACCCAGTCGATTGAAGTGTTTTTTTTGATAACCACGATTACGTAATCGTAAGGTACTAATTTTTGGTTCAACATCAAGTAAATTTCTAGGAAAGTTCATGTTTAAGCTGTGTAACACGCATCAATGCCTAACACTGGCCTGCCACGTAGAGTATGTTAGCGCTTGAACGGGGAGTTTGTTCTTCTTAAACTCCAAGCCAAAGCAGGTCAAAGACATTTTACTGGTGAAGTTGTTGTCGCTAGACCTGACGGGAATCCAGAGCTTCCACGAAGAAATGCAGCGCCATCAACACACTCAACATGAACAGCTGCAGTCACTGCTGGCCATCGAGACCTTTGTATTGGAGAGAAACCGTAAAACGGGGAATATAACCCATCAACAACGCCTATTGTAAATTTCTTTACGGCGCGGCATATTGGTATGCCAAGCGCATATGACCTGGTTTGATGAACTTGAGAAAATTCTCGCCACCCAGTTCGAACCTGCCAATTTAGGAAGCGGCGATAAATAGTAATAATACGGCACATACGCTATGCTTAATACGCATCCTTCCACTGCTACCATTGATCCGCTATGAGCAAACGCGATTTATGTATTGCGCTATGTTGTTTACTGTCTACCCCGCTTGTTTCCGCGCAAGAGGCCAGCGACCCCACCAACACCCCGCCGACGGCTCAAACCCCAAATCTTGATAATATTAAGGCACTAAACCAGCGAATTATTTGGCCAACCT